>CAACWL010000515.1_pt1 | contig 23958 bp, 22 predicted proteins | sample 2275641 | NCBI WGS metagenome assembly CAACWL01 (sample SAMEA5312462, study PRJEB27640) | indoor metagenome | biome: indoor environment; feature: uncontrolled; material: polymer tiles stone | place: Germany | collected 2014-07-07 | reverse complement strand
GTGACCGTGGTTAACTAATTGACGTGCTTGACGACGTGTACGTGCTAAACCTAATTGGTATACTACTGCATCTAAACGTGATGCTAAAAGTGCCATGAAGTTAGCACCGTGAATACCTTTCATTTTACCAGCACGGTCAAAGATTGTGCGGAATTGACGTTCGTTGATTCCGTACATGTAACGTAATTTTTGTTTCTCTTGTAATTGTAAACCATACTCAGATAATTTTTTACGTTGGTTAGGACCGTGTTGTCCTGGTGCGTAAGGGCGTCTTTCTAATTCTTTACCAGTGCCGCTTAAAGAAATTCCTAAACGACGAGATTTTTTCCAAGTTGAACCTGTAAAACGAGCCATAATGTGACTCCTCCTCTTTTTTGTTTTTTATGTAAAAAACAAAAATATGATAAATGCTTAAGTCGATATGGTGTCATTCCGTGTCTTCGCCTTATAGCTTCAGTTACACAACACGCCAACATAGGGGACACTATAGAGCGCCTCAATATTTATCTGCTATCTTCGTTTATTCACATAGATGTTATTATAACATGTTGATATGCATTGTCAATAACGAATTACACTAATTTTGATAAGTGGTTCTTCAGCACCGATACGAAATTTTCTAAGCCTTCCTGATCTTCAGCAGTAAAGCGATCTTTAATTGGCGCATCGATATCCAGCACGCCAAATACACTATCGTTGATGATTATTGGTACAACGATTTCAGATTGACTTGCCGCATCACATGCGATATGACCAGGAAATGCATGGACATCTTCGATACGCATCGTTTTTTGTTCGCTTACTGCAGTACCACAAACACCTTTTCCGACAGGGATTGTTACACATGCTGGTTTGCCCTGGAATGGTCCAAGTTGTAATTGATTATTTTTCATCGTGTAGAATCCAACCCAGTTTACGTCAGTAAGAAATTCATTGAGCAGTGCACTCGCATTTGCGAGATGACTTACAATATCATCTTCTCCTTCAAGCAAAGCATCAAGCATTTGATTGAGTGTCTTATAATCTTTAATATGGCTAGTTTCAAACATAATATCACTCCATTTTGTAAATTCTAATGATTAGTATTCATTAGTGTAACGAATTTGAGAACTTTTCACAATTAATTGTTTTTGTAATACATATTTTACGTTATAATAGGTAAGAGTACTTTGGAAGGAATGAAAATTGATGATATATGCCATAGTTGGAATAATCGTTTTAATACTAATTATTATTGGTATTATGTTTTATTTAAGAAATCAAAAAAGAGCAAGTGTTGAGCGTGTTGAAGCAAGAAAAAATGCAATCAAAAATTTACCGTTCCAGGATGAACTCGTAAAAGTTAAAGTTTTAAATTTATCAGGTCAAGCAAATAGCCGTTTTGATAAATGGAAAAAAGAATGGCAGACTGTTTTAAATGAAAATATTAAAGCTTGTGAGTTAACTATAAATGATGCTGATGAAGCGCTGGATAAATATAAGTTTAAAGAAAGTGAAGAGAAGGTTGCAGAAAGTCATCATTTACTTGATCAGATTGAAAAGAAATATCAGCATTTTACTGAAGAGATTAATAATTATTTATCGTCAACGAAAGAAGATGATAGAAAATATGATGCTTGTAAAATTATTTATAGAGAAGCTAAGCGTGATGTGTTAGCGAACCGTCATCAATTTGGAGAAGCTGCTGATCCGCTGGAAGCTCAAATTGAAACGTATGCACCAAAAATTGAAGTATATGAAGGTTTAGTTGCAGCTGGAAATTATGATGATGCCCATGATCATATTACTGCTCTACATAATGAAATGACACGTTTAAAAGAAGATATGGAAGATATTCCATTACTTATTCGTGATGTTCAAAAAGAATTGCCAGGACAGTTCCAGGATATTCGTTTCGGATGTCGTGATCTGAAGATTGAAGGTTACAATTTAGAACATGTTAAAGTGGATAGTAATCTACAAACATTAAAAGGTAAGCTTAATTTAGTAGAACCGTTAATTGCGAGATTACAGTTAAATGAAGCAGAGGCGATTATTAATGAAATCAATGACTCACTTGATGAAATGTTAGAGTTAATCGAATATGAAGTGAAGGCTAAGAATAAAGTAGAGACAACGAAAGAAAGCATTACCGATCAGTTATTCCATGCAAAAGATATGAACTATACATTACGTACTGAAATTGAATACGTAAAAGAAAGCTACTATATCAATGAAGAAGATATTCAAAAAGTTCGTCAGTATGATAATGAGATACAGAGTTTAATTACAGTTTATGATGAAATCTTAACTGAAACAGCTAAATCAAGTATTCGCTATACTGAAGTTGAAGATAATCTAAGATATATTGATGACCATGTGAAAGTCATCAATGATAACCAGGATAAGATACAGCAGCATTTAACAAATTTACGTGAAGATGAGCAGGAAGCGCAAAAGAATATATTAAAGATTCAAGCTAAGAAAGAAGATATTTATCGCCGATTACTTGCATCTAACTTATCAAGCGTACCTGAACGGTTTATTATCATGAAGAATGAAATTGATATTGAAACACGTGAAGTGCACCAACTATTCAATAAACGTCCGATGAATGTGACGCAAGTTCGTGATAAAGTAAACAAAGTATTAATTACGATGAATACATTTGAAGCCGAAGCGGTTGACGTATTAGAAAATGCCAAGTATGCTGAGAAATTGATACAGTATGGTAATCGATATAGAAAAGAAAGGCCAGATGTAAACAAAGATTTAAACGAAGCAGAACGATTATTTAGTAACAACAGATATAAGCGTGCGGTCGAGATTGCAGAAGCTGCAATTGAGCGTGTTGAACCTGGTGTTACGGAAAAGATTGAAGCAAGTGTATTAAATCAAAGACAATAATAAAGCATTAAAAGACTTGAATTCGTTCAAGTCTTTTATTCATTGAGGTGAATTTATGAATTATTTAGATAATTGTGCAACAACAAAACCAGACCCTGAAGTATTAAATACTTTTAATACTGTCAATACGAAATACTTCTTTAACCCGAGCAGTCCTCACGGCAAAGGTTTAGAAGCAAATAAATTACTTGAATCCGCTCGAGATCAGATTAAATCATTGTTGGGGTTAACCCATCAATCAGTTATTTTTACGAGTGGTGCAACAGAATCAAATAATCTAGTGATTACTGGAATGGCACGCAGTAAGAAACCGTTTGGAAAGACAATCATCACTTCTAAACTTGAACATCCATCGGTGTTAGAAACAGTCAGAGCACTGGAAGATGAAGGCTTTAATATTAAATATGTTCAGTTTAATGAAGATGCCACGCTTGATCTCGCACATTTTAAATCGATACTTGATCAGGATGTCATCATGGTTTGTTTAATGCATGTTAATAACGTGATGGGTGCAATTCTACCGATTAAAGAGATACATGATATTATTCAGGAATATCCAAAGATTCATTTTCATGTAGACTGTGTACAGTCCTTTGGTAAACTACCGATTGATGCTAAGATGATGGATAGTTTTGTATTAAGTGGCCATAAATTCAATGGTCTAAAAGGACAAGGGATACTTGTGTTTGATCAACTAGTTACCATTACGCATACTTTATTTGGTGGAGGACAAGAATATGGCTTTAGAAGTGGCACAGTTAATGTTGCGAGTGACGTATCTTTGGCAAAAGTGATGCGTATAACTTTAAATGAACAAGAAGATAGTATCAAGCGTATGAACCAGTATAAAAAGACGATAGAATCTAAGGTGAGTCAGTATCCTGGTGTTCGTGTAAATTCAGTAAAAGACGGTGCGCCGCATGTTGTAAATATTTCATTTGTCGGGGTAAAAGGTGAAGTTATCGTCAATAGTTTTTCTAAACATGGTATTATGATATCTACAACGAGTGCCTGTTCATCAAAGCGAGCAAAGTTAAATGAAACATTAACTGCACTCCATGTACCAGAAGATGCGATTACTGGAAGTGTACGTATTTCTTTTGATAAATATACGACTGATGCACATATTGAAGCTTTTATTAAAGCATTTGAATTGATCTATGAAGAGATGAAGGAGCTATTAAAACGATGAAATTTGATCATATATTAGTGAGATACGGCGAACTGACATTAAAATCAGGAAACCGTAACACATTTGTTAACCAGTTAAAACGTAATATTAAATACGCTTTAATCCCTTTAGAAGGATATAAAGTATTAGCGAATAGAGATAGAATGTACGTTGAAGTTACAGAAGATGCGGATGTTGAAGAGATTATGCGTCGTATCTCTAAAGTATTTGGTGTACATTCAGTAAGTCCTGTTGTTAAAGTAGAAAAAGATATCGAAGCAATTAAAGAAGCAGCTGTTGTATTAGCTAAAGACATTGATGAACCAGGCAAAACGTTTAAAGTAGATGCGAAACGATCTGATAAAGGCTTTCCTTATGAAACATTTGATTTACAGCAAATACTTGGTGGAGAGATATTAAAGCATATCGAGCATCTAACTGTTAAAGTAAAAGATCCTGACTACAAGTTATTAGTTGAAATTCGTCGCGACGCAGCATATCTTTACTCACGCGTTATTAAAGGCGCAGGTGGATTACCGGTTGGTACAGGTGGAAAGACATTGTTAATGTTATCTGGTGGTATTGATTCTCCGGTTGCAGGAATTGAAGTGATGCGTCGTGGTGTTACAATTGAAGCGATACATTTTCATTCCCCACCATTTACAAGTGAAGAAGCGAAACAGAAGGTTATTGATTTAACTCAGATAATGGCTGAAACTGCCGGAGAAATTAAACTTCACCTCGTGCCTTTTACTGATATTCAGAAGATGATTCATAAGACAGTACCAGAAAATTTAACGATGACTTCAACGCGTCGTATGATGATGCGTATCGCCGATCAATTTGCTCGTCAAATCGATGCGAAAGCACTTGTCAACGGAGAAAATTTAGGTCAGGTAGCTTCTCAAACGTTAGGCAGTATGTATGCCATTAACGCGGTCACAAACTTACCGATTCTACGCCCTTTATTAACGTATGATAAAGAAGAGATCGTAATTAAAGCGAAAGAAATTGGTACATATGAAACGTCTATCTTACCGTTTGAAGATTGCTGTACAATATTTACACCGAAAAATCCTAAAACTAATCCTAGACTAGATAAAGTAGAAAGCTTTGAAAGTAAAGATGATTTTGATGCCATGATCGAGAAAGCGATTGAAGGTATAGAGACAATTACTCTTTCAAAAAATAATCAAAAAGCGGAAAACGACTTCTCTGACCTTTTATAAGGAGATGGTATAATGTTAGATAAAAATGTGGTAATTGCTCATCGTGGTGCTAGTGCCTATGCACCCGAACATAGCTATGCATCTTATGATTTAAGTCACTTTGATATGCACGCAGACTATATTGAACTTGACGTACAGATGACACTGGACGGAGAAATTATCGTGATGCATGATGAAACGATTGAACGCACAGGACTCACGCAAGGTACAATCAAAGAAATGACGCTTGAAGAGGTAAAACGTATATATATTGGTCAGTGGTTTAATGATAAGTTCCCCGAACTTGCACATGATTATTATGCTGAGCAGACCGTTCCGACTTTACGAGAAGTGTTTATGCGTTACGGACAAGCGAATTATTATATAGAAACGAAAGCACCAGATATTTATCCAGGTATGGAAGAACAATTGACGATGATTCTAGAAGATTTTAATTTGTTAACTGACGAGAGAATGGCGAATTATCAAACTGTAATTCAGTCGTTTAGTTTAGAAAGTTTGATTAAGATGAATCAGTTAAAGCAAGGCATTCCATTACTATTGTTATGCAAGAAAGGCATGTTACGTAATATGACCGATGATGATTTAGAGAAGATTCATCAGTTTGTTTATGCGGTAGGTCCTAACTATAAAGATTTAGATCAGGCATTAATTGAACGTATACATCATATCGGCTTTCTTGTCTTCCCATATACTTTAAATGATGAAACTGATATGGAGCGACTTATCAATGAAGGAATTGATGGTGCTTTTACGAATTATCCGGATTTACTTAGAAAGCAATTTCGAATGGATAATGGAGAAATATTTGAAAGTTAATTTTAAAAAGCTAGCGACAATTATTCGTCGCTAGCTTTTTTGCCATATTTAAGTAAAGAATACTTGTCTCTTGAGTTCTATCCATTCATCAGCTTCGGGGTTCTGTTCGACAAGCTGATTTACAAGTATGTCATGCCAGATAAAGTTCTGCATTAAATAAATTTGTTGTGGATCAATTGAGTAATAAGCTTGTGACTGAATATTAAGATCACTCCCATAAATCATCTCGCCTTGATCATTGATAATAATAAACCATTGTTTATCTTCGATTGTGTCTGTATAACGTGTGGGTCTATGGATAAAAAGTTGGTTGTTTTTGTGATTTAAGGATTGATTATTTTTGAAGATAATACCTTTTAAAGCTATGTCTCTTTCTTTTAATATATCTTCAATATTGCTGAGTGTACCTGGCCATAAAGAAACATAAAGTGTTTCTTTTGTATTGTTTATAATCTCTTTTACTTTCTGGATAATATCTTCTTTTGTTTGATATGTCTTTATAATAATATCTTCTGGTGTAACTGTATTAATATTGTTTAAATTAGTCTGTAAGTCATTCATCGTATTTTCATATTCCATTCGTTTACGATCAATAAAAGTTTGATATGGGAGTGCTACATAATAGATTTGTTCAGCTTCATCAATTTTTGTTACGAGTTCTTTTTCAATTAATTTATCAAGCGTATCGTATATTCTGGCACGTGGTACTGCAGAAAGTTTACTGATTTGATAACCGTTTGCTTTACCTAATTTGATACAGGCTAAGTAGCATTTTGCTTCATAGCTACTTAATCCAAGATGCATCATTTGTTTAATAATATCTTGTTCCAAAAAAACACCTCTTTACGTAATTTCAATTTTGTTTTATAGTTACTATTATAGTAGTAACTAAAGGAGCATTCAATGTGGATATTCAAATTTTACTCATTTTAATTATTTTCGGATTTTTAGCTGCATTTATCGATTCCGTGGTAGGTGGCGGGGGACTGATTAGTATTCCTGCATTACTCGCCACAGGTATGCCGCCATCTATGGCATTAGGAACTAATAAACTAGCATCATCATTTGGATCATTTACGTCTGCGATTTCATTTATCCGTTCCCGTAAAGTAAATTTTAATATCGTTGCAAAACTGTTTCCGTTATCATTTATTTTATCTATTATTGGTGCATTTGTTGCAACAAAGCTGCCGCCAGAATATTTAAAGCCACTTGCAATCATTATGTTATCACTCGTATTAATTTACACATTATTTAAAAAAGATTGGGGCGATATTTCAACGTATCAGAAACTTACAAAGAAAAAACTGATATTATTTATTATAATCATTGGTTTAATTGGATTTTATGATGGTTTTTTAGGCGGGGGAACTGGTAGTTTCCTGCTGTTTGTCTTTTTGATTATCGGATTTGACTTTTTAAGTGCTGCAGGAAACGCGAAGGTCTTAAACTTTGCGAGTAACTTAGGTGCGTTATTATTATTTATTGTATTAGGGCAAGTCAATTTTACATATGGACTAAGCATGGGCGCTGCGATGATTGCTGGTAGTTATGTTGGTAGCCAGTTTGCCATTAGAAAAGGTGTATCATATGTTAAAGTACTATTTGTATGTGTGACTGTATTATTAATCGGTAAAAATATATTTGATTACATTAAGGAATATCTATAGGAAACGATTAGATATTTCTTTTTTTGTAAAGAATCTTAAAATTACCTTAAAAGCGCATGGATATTCTTCTTCGATATCAATAATCTGTTATGATTAAGTAGAATAAAAATATTGGAGGATGAATTGATGAGTAAAAGAGTTATTGCAATGATTATTGCGGCAGTTTTATTTATTTTAGGAACGTCTGTAAGTTTCTTTACAAGTGCTGTAACAACGAATTTTTCGAAATCATTTGAAGAAGCTACAAATATGAAAAATGATGAACTAAGTACTACGGTACTTGAAGGTACAGATGGAGCTAACCAAATTGCACGTGTTGAAGTAGACGGTGTAATCCAGGATACTGGGGTTCCAGGATTATTTGATGAAGCAGGATACAACCATACGAAGACATTACAGACTTTAGAACAAATTAAAGACGATGACAATATTAAAGGTCTGATGCTTGTAGTGAACTCTCCAGGTGGTGGGGTATATGAAAGCGCTGAAATTCATGATGCTATCAAAGCAATAAAAAAATCTGGTAAAAAAGTATATGTAACGATGAAAAATATGGCTGCTTCTGGTGGATATTATATTTCTGCACCAGCTGATAAAATTTATGCTTCAAGTGAAACCATTACAGGATCTCTTGGTGTAATCATGCAATCTATGAATTATAAAGAATTAGCTGATAAATATGGTGTTAAATTTAATACGATTAAAAGTGGGCCGCATAAAGATATTATGAGTCCGACAAAAGAGATGGATGAAGAAGAGCGCAAGATTTTACAGAGCTTTGTAGATGAAAGCTATAATGCATTCGTAAAAGTAATCAGTGAGGGGCGTCATATTGATACAGCACAAGTGAAAAAAATAGCTGATGGCCGTATTTACTCAGGATTACAAGCTAAGAAACTAAATTTAATTGATGAAATTGGTATGGAAAAAGATGCATTAAAAGCGATGAAAGAAGATTTGAAAGCAAAGAATGCTGAAGTGATCGAGTTTAATGCGGATGATTCATTTTTCGGTAAAGATTTCTTTGCAGCGAATACATTCGTTAAACAACTGATGGGACAAAGTGATGTTGATCGTGTTCAACAAATTCTGTCAAAACGTCAAGGTTTAGAGCCAATGTATCTATATGGGGAGTAGGTGAGAAAAATGACAGAACATTTTAATGAAAGTAATACAGTCCGTCAATATTCTCCAATCGATAATGGTCAATATGTAAGCGAAAGAGCTAGCGGTACATATAGTCATAAGCGTAAACTTGAAGATGAAATTTTAGCGTTGACCCATGCAGGGTTCGGCATTCGTTTAATTGCGTATATTATTGATCTTATTCTCATTTCTTGTATTAAAGGGATTATCATTGGACCAATCGTTGGATTAGGTGGGTTACATGATACTTATTTTGGTATAAGACTGTTCTCAGTGGAAAATATTTTAAGTGCGATCATTTATTTCAGCTATTTTATATTGATGACTTATTGCTTTAGAGCAACTTTAGGTAAGATGATACTACGTCTTAAAGTGTTAAGTTTGAAGGAGGAAAAACTTTCGATCGGTACAGTGCTTACAAGAGAATTATTCGGTCGTTATATTAGTAATTTCTTTTGGTCACTGCTTTATCTTGTTGTATTATTCAATCCTAAAAAACGTGGAATACACGATATACTGAGTGATACATTTGTTGTAAGAGAAGACAAGGATCCAATCAGACAATTTATATTAAATGAAGGCATCCATTAAAATAATGCTTATAGTTTTATAATTTGTGCTGTTCATGGTAAATTATTAAGTGAATAACACTTAAGGAGGAAGACAAATGACTCAAGTAACTTTTAAAAATAACCCGGTAACATTATTAGGTGAGCAAGTAACTGTAGGTACAGCAGCACCTGATTTTTCAGTATTAGATACAGATTTAAATGTTAAGACATTAGCTGACTTTGAAGGAAAGAAAAAATTAATTTCAGTTATCCCTTCGATTGATACTGGTGTATGTGAACAACAAACACGTAAATTCAATGAAGAAGCAAGTAGCATTGATAATGCAGTTGTAATCACTATCTCAGCTGACTTACCATTTGCACAAAAAAAATGGTGTGCAGCTAACGGTTTAGATAACGTTGTTACTTTAAGTGACCATAAAGATTTATCATTCGGTACAAACTACGGTGTAGTAATGGAAGAATTACGTTTATTAGCTCGCTCTGTGTTCGTATTAAACGATGTTAATGAAGTAGTTTACACTGAAATCGTTTCAGAAGGAACAAATCATCCGGATTATGATAAAGCAATCGAAGCTTTAAAATCAATCTAATTTACAATAATAATGCATAAATGCTGCCCCGAGTGGGCAGTTTTTATTTGAAAGGAAACAATGATGATAGAAGAATTATTTAAACTTGTAGACGATAAAGCTAAAGCATTTCAGAAAGAAAATGGACACAGTTTCATTGAGAATTTAGGTCTGGCACTTGAAGATATTTATATGAATGAACGTGATACTTTAGAACGTAGTACGGTAATAGACCGCCGTAAAGCATTTCAGTTCAGCTATTTAAGCATGTTAAAAGAAGAGATGATTCAACCAAATCATCAGATGACACCAGACAGTATCGGTTATTTGGTGGCATATGTCATTCGATTATTTATGCAGGATAGTAAAGAAATTAAGATGCTTGATCTGACAAGTGGTACTGGACACCTATCAGCCACTATACATGAACAAAATCCTGAAACGACATTTGATCACGTATTAGTAGAAGTAGATCCAGTATTATCTAGATTAAGTGTACACTTAGCGAACTTTTTAGAAGTGCCGATGGATGTTTTCCCGCAAGATGCCATCATGCCTTTACCAGAAGGTGATTTCGATATAGCAGTAGGAGATTTTCCAATTGGTTATTACCCGGTTGATAAACGTAGTCACGAAATGAAGCTTGGCTTTAAAGAAGGACATAGTTATAGCCACCATCTTCTAATTGAACAAGCGGTTGCTTCATTAAAACCAGGGGGTGTTGCATTTTTAATCGTTCCGAGCATGTTATTTGAAGGAGATAAAGTAGAACAGCTCCAAAAATTCATTGCTACAGAAACAGTTATGCAGGCATTTTTAAATTTTCCTACTAGTCTATTTAAATCAGAAAATTTGCGCAAAAGTCTGTTAGTACTAGAGAATAAAAAGGTAACAGATTCAAAGCCGGTAGAAGTTTTGTTGGCTAATATTCCTGATTTTAAAGATGAAAGAAAAATGAAAGCCTTTTTAGACGAACTTGATACATGGTATTCAGAAAATCGTAATAAATAATTGCTGTATTATTGTTGCTTTAAACCTGTATTAATGATTAAATAAGAATGTTAAAATTTATTTAGGAGGATTTTCATGAAGAAAATTATGGCAATCAATGCCGGTAGCTCGTCTTTAAAATTCCAATTATTCGAAATGCCATCAGAAAAAGTATTAACTAAAGGTTTAGTAGAAAGAATCGGATTGAAAAATTCAGTATTCACATTGACAGTTGATGGTGAAAAACGTACAAGAACTTTAGATATTAAAGACCATGAAGAAGCGGTTGATATGATGTTAGCACGCATGATTCATTACGGTATTATTAAAAGTGTTGATGAATTAGATGGAACAGGACATCGTGTTGTTCAAGGTGGAGATTTATTTCCAACTTCAGCATTAGTGAATCGTGACGTTGAAGAAAAAATCGCAAAGTTAATCGAACTTGCGCCACTACACAATGCAGCTAACTTAATGGGTATTCAGGCTTTCAGAAGAATGTTACCGGATATTCCACACGTTGCAGTATTTGATACCTCTTTCCACTCAACAATGCCTGAAACAGCATTCTTATATAGCTTGCCATACCAGTATTATAAAGCACATAAAGTACGTAAATATGGTGCGCATGGTACAAGTCATAAATATGTAGCACAACGTGCAGCAGAAATGATGGATAGAAACCATGAAGAAGGTTTAAAGATTATCTCTTGTCATATTGGTAATGGTGGATCAATTACAGCAGTAAAAGATGGTAAATCTGTAGATACTTCTATGGGCTTCACACCACTTGCTGGTATTACGATGGGTACACGTACAGGTGATATTGACGTTGCTACCATTCCTTATTTAATGGAAAAATTGAATAAATCTGCTGAAGAATTATTGAATGTATATAATAAAGAGTCAGGTGTATTAGGTATTACAGGTATTTCAAGTGATATGCGTGATATTGAAATCGCAGCTGAGAATAACGAAGGACGCGCTCAACTTGCATTGGATATCTATGTCGATAGAATTCAAAAATATATCGGACAATATGCAGCAGTAATGGGTGGCGTTGATGGTATCTTATTTACAGCAGGTGTAGGTGAGAACTCTGATACAATCCGTGCAGCAGTATGTGAAAAATTAGAATTCTTAGGTGTTAAAGTAGACCCTGAGAAAAATAATGGATTACGTGGTAAAGAAGCAATTATCTCAACAGATGATTCTCGTGTAACTGTAATGGTTATTCCTACAGATGAAGAAGTAATGATCGCTCGTGACGTTATGGAATTCGGGGATTTAGGATAATAGATTCATGATGCTACCTATTCATATTGAATAGGTAGTTTTTTTGTTGTGGAAGAGTTAGCTGTACGGTAAGCGGTAGTAAATTAAAAATACCACCGTTTCCGAACATCCGTTTATCATATACCCCAACAAAAATAGAGCTAAAATGACGATGATCATTTTAGCTCTATTTATTAAGGAGAATAGTTATCAGAGTTTCTTGTATTTTCTCTGTAAATCAACGATTGCACAATAGAAGCAAGTTGCAATTCCTAAAATAATTGCAATTTCCTTTTTACACACTTCCGTATTGATTTATTTTATTTGTTCTGATCCATAAATTCCTTCGTAGCTACTTCAGGTTCAAAATTATCCGGCATTGTTTCAGTTCTTACAACTAACACATCACATTCAGCATGACGCACAATTGCTTCTGAAACTGATCCGATGATGAATCGTTCAACTGCATTTAATCCTGTTGAGCCACACATGATAAGGTCAGCATTTAATTTCTGAGCACTTTTCTTAGGAATAATCGTTTTTGGAGATCCGTACTCAATTAAAGTTTCAACGTTGTTTACACCGCGAGACTCGGCAACTTTCTTGTAACCATCTAATAATGATTCAGCAAACTGTGTTGCACGTTCGGAAATAGAACGGTCATATGCTTCAACACTCGCATAACTTCTAGTATCGATAACATTGATGATGTGAAGCGTGGCATCATTACGTTTAGCAACTTCTACTGCTTTATTAAATGCCCATTCAGCTTCGCTTGATCCGTCGACTGCAATTAAGATATTTTTATATACTAACATGATTTTCCCTCCATTTTTTATATATTGCGAATCTTTTCTATACTTTAATTATATCACTAATTATGGAAAAAGTATGTGACACGGTCGTTAAAAAATCATTTATATTGATTTAAATATAATTTAAAACAAAAGGGTTTGCGTTTTAGCATCAAAGTGCTAATATGGTGATGTAAGCGTTATTATTTATAAATTAAGGGGATGAATTTTAATGATTATCGGAATTCCAAAAGAGATTAAAAACAACGAGAACCGTGTAGGTTTAACACCAGCTGGGGTACATGCTTTAGTTGAAAATGGACATACTGTACGCGTTGAAGCAAGTGCAGGTATGGGGTCTTATTTCACTGACGAGGATTATAAAGAAGCGGGTGCTGAAATCGTTTCTGTTGAGCAAGCATGGGATACAGATATGGTGATTAAAGTAAAAGAACCATTATCAGCAGAGTTTGGATATTTTAAAGAAGGATTAATCTTATTCACTTACTTACATTTAGCACCTGAAGTTGAACTGACAAAAGCGTTATTAGAGAAGAAAGTGGTTGGTATTGCTTATGAGACAGTACAATTACCTACAGGTGGACTTCCATTATTATCTCCAATGAGTGAAGTTGCTGGACGTATGGCGACTCAAATTGGTGCGCAATTCCTACAAAAAACAAATGGTGGAAAAGGGATTTTATTAGCAGGTGTTCCTGGTGTTGAAAAAGGTAAAGTGACTATCATTGGTGGTGGACAAGCTGGAACTAATGCAGCGAAAATGGCTGTAGGTTTAGGAGCAGATGTTACAATCCTGGATTTATCTCCAGTAAGATTACAACAATTAGATGATCTATTTGGTAGTCAGGTTCAAACATTAATGTCTACACCTTTAAATATTGCAGAATCAGTTAAAAACAGTGATTTAGTTATCGGTGCTGTATTAATTCCTGGTGCTAAAGCGCCTAAATTAGTAACTGAAGAAATGATTAAATCAATGAGCCCAGGTTCAGTAGTCATTGATATTGCGATTGACCAAGGTGGAATCTTTGAAACTTCAGATCGTATTACGACACATGATGACCCAACGTTTATTAAACACGATGTTGTTCATTACTCAGTAGCAAATATGCCTGGAGCAGTACCTCGTACTTCAACGATGGCGTTATCGAATGCTACGATTCCTTATGCATTACAAATTGCAAATAAAGGCTATAAACAAGCAGCTTTAGATAATGAAGCAATCTTGAAAGGTTTCAATACTTTAGATGGTAATGTTACATTCAGAGCTGTAGCTGATGATCAAGGTTTAGAATATGTTGATGCAAAATCGTTATTAGAGAAGTAATTTAATGTTGTAAGTAGAAGAGGAGTGCGTCATCGCACTCCTCTTAATTTTTATACAATTTTTGTACCATGGACTTCCTGAAATGGAATAAGTTCAAGTAAATCATTTAAATTATCTTTATGTAATCCGCCACCAGGCATGATTTCTATATTTCCTTTTGAATGTCTTAATAGTCGTCCTAATTGATTAACATTATCAAGTATTGGCGATGATTTATCTTCGCTACCATGTGTTAATATACGTTTGAAATTCATATGAATTAAAGCATCCATTGCTTTTAATTGTTGTCTTAATGGAATCTGATCAAATGCCATATGCATTACACAAGGTACATTCAGCGCTGCCCTTCTTAAATCATGCATTGTAAGTGTATCCAGAGCATCATCATTTGTTAATGCACCAAAGACGAATGCATCAACGTTAAATGATTGTAATGCAATAATATCTTCTCGCATTACTTCTTTTTCAAATAAGTTATAGGTATAATCACCACCACGTGGACGTATCATTACTGCTACTTCAATATTTAGTGGATGACAATATTCTATAGCGAGCTTTACAAGTCCGAAACTAGGTGTTGTACCACCGACAAACAGATTATCACAAAGTTCAATGCGATTTGCACCATGGTTGGCTGCATAGATAATTTCGTCAAAGGTTTCTACGACCGCTTCTTTAATCATTTTTCATACCTAGTCAATACTTCATAACCATCTTCAGTCACTAAAATATCATCTTCCACACGTGCGCCTATCTCACCATGTAAATAAATACCAGGTTCAATTGTAAAACACATCCCTGGTTTCAATGTATCATCATTTGCAGAAGAAATATCTGGAAATTCATGCACAGTAATACCTAAGCCATGCCCTAAACGATGAGGGAACGCGTCGCCATATCCTTTTTCGGTAATATAGTCGCGTGCGAGTGCATCGATTTCACTAATTTTAACACCAGGTTTAACACCTTCTATTGCACGTTGATTTGCTTCAGTAACAATCGCATGAATCTCCTGGTGAAATGCGGGTGGATTTCCAAAAGCAATTGTTCTTGTAATATCTGAGCAGTAACCATTATAAATAACACCTAAATCAAATAGTACATACTCATCATTTTTTAGCTCACGTTTACCTGGTGTACCGTGAGGACTTGCTGCGTGGTCGCCGAAAAGTACAGTCGTATTGAAACTCATACCGCTGATTCCTTCAATTTTTAAAATTTCTGATTCTAAATGTTGTGCCACTTCTTTTTCTGTAATACCTTCTTTTAAATGTGAAACGCCGATTTGCAATGCTTTATCAGCAAATTGTGCAGCACTTTTTAGAATTTCAATTTCATCTGCTGTTTTAATATTACGCATATCTTTGATGATTTGATCTATTGCAATTAATTGCGCAGCTTTAAAATTCTGAAATAAAGCTTTTTCACGCTTAACTGTAACATGTTCTTCTTCAATATATAGCTTTGCGTTATCCGGGAAGTTAGTATTTTGCTTCGCAACTAAAAATGCATCTTCAGTATCAGAGTAACCATATGCAGTAAGATTTGATGCTTTCTGAGCATCTTCGACTTCCATATTTGGAACAACAAGTAGAGCATTGTCCTGAGTTACATATAAAGCAGTAAGGCGTTCATGTGGATCTGATAAGAATCCACTGAAGTAATTAATGTTATCTGGTGTCGTAATCCATGCATATTCAATAGATTGTGAATGCATCAATTGCTGTAAATTTTTTAATGTTTGTTTCATAATCATGCTCCTTCTGTTTTGAATACCTCTAGTTTATGAAAGATAAGGAAAATATTCAATCAATAGCGTCTTACAATCTTTTTAAAACATTCACTAATAATGTATAATGAACTTAATAAATAGGGAGAGGTGCTAAATATGGAAGTATATTTTCATGGACAATCTTGTGTTGCTTTTGAAAGTAATGGAAAAAAGGTTTTAGTAGATCCTTTTATTACAGGTAATAAATTATCAGATTTAGATCCTTCAACTGTTCAGGCAGATTATATTTTATTAACACATGGTCATGGTGATCACATTGGTGATACTGTTGAGATTGCTAAAAGAACAAATGCAACAGTCGTTGCAACACCAGAAATTGTTTCTTATCTAGGTGGGCAAGGGATTGAAAATGCACATCCGATGAATATCGGTGGAAAATGGAAATTTGATTTCGGTACTGTAAAGTATGTACAAGCATTTCACAGTAATTCATTATACGATGACGAAGGAAATATTATTTATTTCGGTATGCCATGCGGACTTATCATTGAAGTAGAAGGCAAGACGATTTATCATGCAGGAGATACTGGATTATTCTCAGATATGAAACTTATCGCAGAACGCCATCCCGTAGACTTATGCTTTATACCGATTGGTGATAACTTTACGATGGGTATCGATGATGCAGCGTATGCGATCAACACATTTATAAATCCGAAATTAACTGTGCCAATTCATTACAACACATTCCCTTACATTGAAGTGAATCCAAATGAGTTTAGAGCACAGGTTAAAAGTCCAGTAGAAATTCTTGACGCAGGACAATCAGTAACACTTTAAGCATTAAAAGTTATGGAAACTAGGTGGCAAATTGACAAAACATGAACAAATCATCGAACATATATCAGGTCTTGCAGTAGGAAGTAAAATTTCGGTTAGACAGATTGCAAAAGATCTTAATGTGTCAGAAGGTACAGCATATCGCGCAATAAAAGAAGCTGAGAATAATGGAATCGTTTCAACGATAGAACGTGTTGGAACTGTTCGAATCGAAAAGAAAACGAGAAACTCAATCGACCGGCTGACTTTTGCTGAAATTGTTAATATTATAGATGGACAAGTACTAGGTGGCAGAAGTGGTCTGCACAAATCGCTGACGAAATTTGCAATCGGTGCAATGGAAGTTGAAGAAGTCAGTAAGTATATCGGAGAAAATACACTGCTAATTGTAGGTAATCGAATCGAAGTTCAGAAGCTCGCGTTAAGCAAAGGCTCAGCAGTTTTAATTACAGGCGGTTTCGATACTGCTGAAGAAGTTAAGAATTTATCTGATCAATTAGGGCTACCGATCATTTCTTCTAATTTTGATACATTTGCGGTCGCCAATATGATTAACCGTGCGATTTATGATCAATTGATCAAGAAAGAAGTGCTGACTGCACAAGATATTTTAATTAAATTAGATGAAACACGTTACTTAAAGGAAAATGATTCAATCAGCGATTGGCATGCATTATCAGAAAGCTCTAAACATACGCGTTTTCCAGTGTTAGATGCAAACAATAAATTAAGCGGTATGGTGACAAGTAAAGATATCTTTAATCAAAATCCTTCTGAAAAGATTAAGAAGGTTATGACTAAGTCACCGGTTACTGTTAACTTGAATACGACTGTCGCAAGTTGTGCGCATATTATGATCTGGGAAAGTATCGAATTGTTGCCAGTTGTATCGCGTTATAATAACTTAATCGGTGTTGTTTCTAGAGAAGATGTGTTAAAAGCAATGCAATCAGCAGACAGACAGCCACATATGGGCGATACATTTAATGATCAGATATTAAAGAAGATGAAGTTTAATAATGATCAAATTTCAATACAGATTACTCCTCAAATGTCTAATCAGTATGGTAGTTTAAGTAAATCTGTTTTTCTTGCAATTATTGAGGAATCAGTTAAATTTCATATGAAGAAGTTAATTCGTGGAGATGTACTGATTGATAGTATCAATATCTTTTTCATTCGTACAGTCCAGATAGATTCCATTCTGGATGTTGAAGTTAAGTTGCTGGATATTGGACGTAAGTTTGCAAAGATTGAAATTGCTATTATGCAGAATAATAATGCGGTTGCAAAAGCAATGACAATTCTTCAGGTGATTGAACATTATTACTAATCAAAAAAGATTGAGGCACAAGCCTCAATCTCTTTTTAATCATGATGATTATCTTCTGTTTTGCTGTTTTTTACGCAATGCTTCCCATGCTGCATCTTCTTCACCAAAGTGACTTTCAAAATATTTTTTAGCCTTTATTGCATATTGATAATTATAAATTGCATAAGCAATAAGTAATGCGCAGATGATATAAGTAAATGTATTTGGGAATAGTAATATTTGATTACATGCAAAAGCAAACATGAAGATTGAAAAACATTGACGTGCACGTGCTCTATACCAGGCACGACGTACATCTTTTACTTCTCTAAAATATTTCGCGATATTATACACCGTGAAAATAAAAGAGAAGATCATCACTGTAACAGTGATCATGATAATATAAGGGAAAATTGTTTCCATCTTTAAACCTCCAGTCTTAAAGATTATAGCATATCTTTAACACCTGTAAATCTATCAAACAAAGGAGAAATTATGAATAAAAATGAAATAGGTGCATTGATTGAAAAAATTAATGCTTACGACACGATAATAATATTTAGACATGTACGTCCAGATCCAGATGCATTAGGTTCTCAACTAGGATTTAAACATGCAATACAGAAGCTATTTCCGAATAAACATGTGTATGCAGTAGGAAGTTCAGTTGACAATTTAAGCTTTATTGGTGAAATGGACGAAATAAATGACGAGATATTTACCGACGCACTTGGTTTAGTGTTAGATACGGCAAATGCACCACGCATTGATGACGAGCGCTATAAAATGTGTAAATCAATCATAAAGATAGATCACCATCCGCCGGTTGACCAATATGGGGAAATAAATGTCGTTAATACGGATAGTTCGTCTACAAGCGAAATAATCTATGAAATTCTGTTAAATATCGGTTACGGTACAGATTTAATTACGCGAGAAATTGCGCGCTGTCTTTATATCGGTATCGTAGGTGATACAGGTCGTTTCTTATTTAATAATACGACGAGCAAAACAATGGCTATTGCTTCAGAACTATTGAAATACGATATTGATCATACGCAGATGATTAATCAAATGCAGCAACGCGATTTAACTTCAATTCGATTTCAGGGATATGTGTTGCAACATTTTAAATTTGAGGATGGCGTAGGGTATATATTCATTACGAAGGAAATTTTAGAACAATTTAATATATCTGCCAGTGCAGCATCTTTATTTGTTAATAGTCTTGCAGACACACAAGGCATTAAAGCATGGGCGTTTGCTATTGATGAAACAAGTGAAATACGTGTTCGTCTTCGCAGTAAAGATGTAGTTATTAACACACTTGCAGCAGAATATAATGGTGGTGGTCATCCATTGGCGAGTGGCGCATCAGTATATAGTGTTGAGGAATTAGAAAGATTAATAGCGCAATTAAAAGCATTGGTGAATGCTTAATAAAATGAGGTGAATAACTTGGTTGTACATTTAAATATCCATACATCATATGATCTGCTACATTCAACGGTAAAAATTAATGATTTGATTGATAGTGTCAAGTCACATGGACAAAAAGCAGTTGCAATTACTGACTTAAATGTATTATTTGGTGTACAGTCATTTTATTCTGCTTGCAAAGATGCCGGTATTAAACCGATTATTGGTATGGAAATTATCCTGACGGACGGAATTGAAGATTGTTATACAGTTTTATTAGCCAAAAATAATGAGGGTTTCAAAAACCTGATGCAGTTGTCTTCACGTATTCAACTGAAAAAACTACAAAAAATATCAACTGATGTACTGCGTCAATATACTGACCAGTTAATTGTTATCTATAAACAATTAGATGCCAATCAGCAACATTTTGTCATTGATGAAGCCGATTATTATGTCAGTCACGATAGTACAATTGAAGCTAGACGTGTATATATCGATGATGTGCGATACTTATCGCCAGAGGGTATTGTAGATTTAAGCATCTTAAACGCAATTGATGATAATAAAAAGATACCGCTAGAGACAATTCAATTAAAGTCTGGAACACAATATATTAAATCAGATGAAATATTATTAGATTTTGGTATTTCTGAAAATGACATCCAGGCGACAGAGCAAATCGCTAAATCATGTAATGTTATACTAGAAAAGTCGACACATCTGCCAAAATATCCAGTACCAAATGATTTAACAAGTGATGCATATCTATTTGAATTTTTACAAAAGCGAAAAGTAAAGTTTCCACAGTTTGATAATATTTATGAAGAACGATTAATGTATGAATATAAAGTCATTCAAAGCATGGGGTTTTCTGATTACTTTTTAATTGTTAGTGATCTCATACATTTTGCGAAGACACATGACATATTGGTAGGCCCAGGTCGTGGATCATCGAGTGGTTCGCTTGTTAGTTATGTGCTTGGTATCACTACAATTGATCCGATAGAGCATGATTTACTTTTTGAGCGTTTTTTAAATCCGGAACGTGTAACGATGCCGGATATTGATATTGACTTTGAAGATAAAAAGCGCGATAAAGTAATTGAATACGTCATTAAGAAATATGGTGCATTCAATGTAAGTGGTATCGTGACATTTGGTCATCTGTCTATGAAAGCAGTGATGCGTGACGTTGGACGCATACTGCAGTTTTCAGAAAGTGAGTTAAAAGAAGCAAGTTCAATATTAAGTAATAAAAGCTTTAATAATTTAATCGATGCATATGAAGATGATGCATTCTCAAGCTTTATTGATTACAATGACCGACGCAAAAAATGGTATCAGATTGCAAGGTCGCTGGAAGGTTTACCACGTCATACATCGACACATGCTGCAGGTATTATCATTCATGACCAGTTACTTACAGATTATGTACCTTTATTGATGGGTGAAGAATACCCACTAACCCAATGGAATATGACAGAAGTAGAAGCGGTTGGATTACTTAAAATCGATTTTCTTGGTTTACGTAATTTAACGATTATACATAATATACTACGTTCTATTAAAGCACAATATGGTAAGACGATAAATATTGAACAAATCCCGATGGATGATATAAAAGTTTACGAGCAGTTATCCAGCGGAGATTCAATGGGAATATTCCAATTAGAATCAGACGGAATACGGAATGTGTTAAAACGATTAAAACCAGAAAATTTCAATGACATTGTTGCAGTTTTAAGTCTTTATCGTCCTGGTCCGATGGAACAAATACCGTTATATATTGAAAGACGTCATAATCAGCAAACAGTTCACTTACCTCATGCTGATTTAGAGGATATTCTATCACCTACTTATGGTGTAATCATCTATCAGGAGCAAATTATGCAGATTGCAAATCGATTTGCTGGATTCAGTTTAGGTGAGGCGGATATTTTAAGACGTGCTATGAGTAAGAAGAACCATCAGACATTACTGGCTGAACAGGAGCATTTTGTATCAGGTAGCATGAAGAATGGTTATTCAAAACAAGATGCGACGGCGATTTATGAATTAATCTTAAAGTTTGCTAATTATGGATTCAATAAAGCACATGCTGTCGCATATGCAAAAATATCATATATTATGATGTATTTTAAAGTGCATTTCCCAAATATATTTTATGCCGCGACACTCAGTAATCAAATTGGTGTTGAGCATAAAACAAAAGAAATTATCGCTGAAGTAAAATCAAGAATGATCAATATATATCCCGCTGATATTAATCAGGCTGGCTGGTATTACAAAGCGCAAAAGACAGGTATTATGATGTCACTCGGTATGATTAAGGGAGTAGGATACAGAAGTGTGGTTGAAATTGTTGAAGAAAGAAAAAAAGGACCGTTTAAAGATATATATGACTTTTGTGCCAGAATTCCGAAACGCGTTAAATCTAAAGCATTGCTGGAAGCATTGATACATGTTGGTGCTTTTGATCAATTTGAGCAAAATCGTGCAACTTTGCTTGCTTCACTTGATGCGATTCTTGATGTTGAGAAAGAAGCTTTTGGTGAAATGAACTTTCTTGAGTCTTTAGGACTCAATAAGAAGAAAATCTATCATTATCATGAAGAGATGTCGGATGATCAAAAGGCTAGTTATGAGCTTGAGTATCTTGGTTTCTTTATTTCCAGACATCCAATCGAAGCATTGTTTAATGAACTACAGTTTTTACCCCTATATCGTATGAGTCAGAAGGTAAATGACCAATATATCTTACTCTGGATTGAAGGATTAAGAAGAATTAGAACAAAAAAAGGTCAACCAATGGCATTTGTACAAGCGATGGATGGTATTCAGCAGATGAATCTTGTCGTTTTTCCCACAGTATTCCATCAATACGAGACATTGATTCAAACCAATAAGCCACTTATTGTAAAAGGGAAATTTGATGATAAGAAAGATAATCAAATCATTGTAAACGAAGTAATTAAAGTCGATGAGTTTATTAAAAATATTCACTTGAATGCGAAGCAATTATATGTGAGAGTCCCTGTTCAAAATACAGAACAAATCAATAAACAAGGTGATATTGAAGTAATTCAATTTAAACAGAACGAAATGCAACCGATAGGTTTTATTCAAAGAGACAAACTAGATGACTTTATGTCTCGATACGATAAAGCAGATATTCGTCTAATTTAACATTTCAAATCATTTTAATATATGGTATAGTATTCCTTAGTGGTCTGACCACTAAGGTTTTTTTATTGATGAGAAGGGGGAAAAACCTTGAATCCAATACCAAACAAAGGATTTAATGCAGTAATTACTGCAATTAATGAAATTATAAAAACTAAAAATTTAACTGCTGGCGATAAACTACCTTCTGAACGTTATTTGAGTGAAAATCTTAATATTAGCAGGTCAAGTGTTCGTGAAGCACTCCGAGCATTAGAAATGCTTGGCGTGATTGAAACAAGACGCGGTGAAGGTACTTATTTAACAGAAATGGATAATAATCAATTTATTGAAATGATAGCAGGCTATGTTGTTACGACTGAAACGCAGCAAGATGAAATTACTGATTTTATACATATGATAGAATCAATCGTAAATGTTGACAGTACAAATGTACAGCATTTAAAAGATGCGATTGAAACGCGTAATACTATCATGTTTCGTGTTTGGAAATTATTGAAACAGTTTGAAAAGACATATGATGTAGAGGGGTAATGGATATGTTCAAAGATATATTTAAGCGCAATAAGAAAAAAAAATATGTAGCTGTACAGAACATGAAAGATACAGAAGTTCCTGAAGGTATCATGGTCAAGTGTCCTAAATGTAAGAAGATTATGTATACAAAAGAATTAAGTACAAATCTAAATGTTTGTTTTCATTGTGATCATCACATGGCATTAAGTGCATATGAACGCATTGAAGCCGTTACTGATAAGGATAGTTTTGAAGAATTTGATGCCGTGATTGCTTCTCAAAATCCTCTTTCATTTCCAAATTATGCTGAGAAGTTAGAAAGCGATAAAGAAAAGACTGGTTTAAATGAAGCAGTTGTAACCGGTGTCGGTAAAATAGATGGAAATCAATTCGGTATCTGTGTGATGGATTCCAGATTTAGAATGGGGTCTATGGGGACAGTAGTCGGCGAAAAAATAAGCAGAGTAATCGACTACTGCAC
>CAACWL010000886.1_pt1 | contig 24174 bp, 21 predicted proteins | sample 2275641 | NCBI WGS metagenome assembly CAACWL01 (sample SAMEA5312462, study PRJEB27640) | indoor metagenome | biome: indoor environment; feature: uncontrolled; material: polymer tiles stone | place: Germany | collected 2014-07-07 | reverse complement strand
TTAAAATTTCTTTACCATCGTATGTGTATTCCGCAGTCGATTTTTCTTTTCCTTTGTAAAATGATATAGCTTTTTCACCGATGTTAATTCGTGTTACATCAGTCTTATAGCCTGTTGTATAATATGCTTTATATTCCTTAGCTGATTTTGAATCATCCTCTTCTGCTTTATGTTCGAAAACTTCATCTAAAGTACCATCTTTTAAATAAGGGTATACGGATTGCCAATCACCTTCCCAATCTGTTAATGGACGATCTTTTACTTGCTCATCCTTAAATATACCCTTATAAATATTCTCTTCTTCTTTCGTCATTTCGTGACCACCATGTGAATGACCGTGATCATGAGCATGTTCGCTTTGTTCTTGTTCATGATCATGTGCATGCTCTTTTGAAGTCGTTTCCTCATTCTTTAAGTTAGAAGTTGTCTCAGTTTTATGTTCTTGTTCTTTATCATTTTCAGTGTTAGCATCCTGACAACCTACTAATAATACGCCTAATGATAAGATTCCTAAACCTTTTAACATACTTTGCTTCATAATATTTCTCCTTTTCGTAATTATTACGATTTAATACTAAAGCAAAGCTATATAATTGTAAATAGGAATTATTACTATTTAAACAAAAAGTTAATTAAATTATGAAAAGATGGTATGATGAACAACATATAATATAGTAAAGAAGGGTTGAAATGTCTAATTATCACATCAAGATACTCGTTTTGTTTATTTATGCTTTCGTTTTATTCATATGTCGTTATGGCCTAATGATTATTGATGATAAGTTAACAATATTATTACTCGTATTAGGATTTGGGGCTGTGGCGATATTAAATAAGAGGAAGTAAATATCAATATGAACACAAAAAAAAGCTTAAGACATGTGAATATACACATTGTCTTAAGCTTTGTTTAATTTAATAAATATTTATTCAGTAACGATCAATAACATCAACGTCTTTTGGCATAAATAGTGCAAGAATAAGATAGATTGTAAATGTTGGAATATGCACAGTTAAGAATGAAACAAGAATAAAGATAACACGGAGTAGTGTTGAATCCATGTTTAAATATTCAGCACAACCACCTAAAACGCCAGCTAAGTATCTATCAGTTGTAGAACGTGCTAATTTTCTTTGCATGTCATTCGCCTCCTTACTTTTATTATATCAAGCATGAGGAAAATTATAAAATTTTCTGAAGTGAAAAAATGAAATATTTGTATATTTTTAATATTTGTTGTAAAATATTAGATGATAAATATATAAAAATTGTTACTTCCTGTATAAAAAAGCAATACATCGATGTTTGATTCTTTTCATTTTGGGTATATTCTCTAAGTAAGCCTTTTGTAATGAATATTCATTATAAGAATGAGATAAGGGGATAGTAAGATGGAAACAAAAGCAAAAGAACATAAAGACATATTAGAACAAGTAAAAGAAATCATTGGACGTAAGTAATCTTAATAGAAAATCAGTATTCAAATGTTTTAACAAATATAAACAAAACTAAGAGCGAATGACTATAGTCATTCGCTCTTAGTTTTTTAAAATTCTCTAAACAATCCAACTACTTTTCCTAAAACAGTTACAGAATCTAAATAGATTGGATCCATAGAACTATTTTCCGGTTGTAATCGATAACGATTATTTTCTTTATAGAATCTTTTAACAGTTGCTTCGTCTTCTTCAGTCATAGCCACAATAATATCGCCGTTCTCTGCAATAGACTGTCTTCTAACAATCACTTTATCTTTATCATATATGCCGGCTTCTATCATACTTTCACCTACAACATCTAAAATAAAGATGTCACTATTATGACTACTTGTAAAGTGAGCAGGTAAGGGAAAATATTCTTCCACGTTCTCTATCGCAGTAATAGGAACACCTGCAGTTACTTTACCGATAACCGGAACGTGAATTGTTTCTGAATAATCAGCAGGCGTTTCATCCTGTACAATTTCTATCGCTCGTGGCTTAGTTGGGTCTCTTTTAATATATCCTTTTTCTTCTAATCGAGAAAGATGTCCATGAACTGTTGAAGATGAAGCCAAACCTACCGCTTCTCCAATCTCTCGAACACTAGGTGGATATCCTTTAGTTGATACAACATGTTTCAAATATTCATATATTTCTTCTTGCCTTTTAGTTAGTTCTCTCATTTATAAACACTCCTTAGCATTGGTGTTATTTGTATTATAGCATATACGTTCGCATGTAACAAACATTTGTTCGTGTTTTTATTGACATAGAACAAACGTTCTGTTATTGTATAAATACAAACAAATGTTCTAGGAGGAATTAACTATGACAGTTACTATTTCAAAGGAATTTATGATGTATTTACTATTATTTATTGTAATTACAGTCTTCGGCCTTTTATATATGACGCAATCTCATTATATTTATGAACAGACTTCACCAGGTATTACAGAACAAATAAGCGAACAAAATGATGTTCTTAATGATACAGAACAAACGCTACATGATCCAGTGCAAAATGGAGAGGTTTTAGGTGTTGTAAATTAAATGTACATATAATTTTTTACTTAAGCGAGTGTGACCAGTTGGTTTCACGCGCTTTTTTTGGTATCTTTAAATGGAAAGGAATGAGGATATGTTAGAACAAGAAAAAATGAATAGAATAAATGAATTGGCACGAAAAAAGAAGAATGAAGGTTTAACTGAAGAAGAAGGCAGAGAGCAAACGTTATTACGTAAAGAATATCTTCAGACTTTTCGAAATAGCTTCCAGAAAACGATAGAGAACGCAAAGGTAATCGATCCTGAAGGCAACGATGTTACGCCTGAGAAAGTGAAAGTAATTCAAAGAAACAATAATTTAAGAGATTAAAAATTAAGAAATTGAGTTAACAATAATTAAGCAGTATATTAAATAATATAAAATACATAATAAAGGAGAAATAAATATGTTTTCAAAAGAAGATCAACTTGCAATTGACACGATTAGAGCATTAAGTATCGATCAGATTGAGGCTGCTAATTCTGGTCATCCTGGTTTACCGATGGGGGCTGCTCCATTTGCTTATACATTATGGACGCGTCATCTGAACTTTAATCCAAGCTCAACGCATTTCTTTAATAGAGATAGATTTATACTTTCTGCTGGTCATGGCTCTGCATTACTATATTCTTTATTGCATGTTTCAGGTGGATTAGCACTAGAGGAACTGAAAAACTTTAGACAATGGGATTCTAAAACACCAGGTCATCCGGAATTCCGTCATACTGAAGGTGTGGAAATTACAACTGGACCATTAGGACAAGGTTTTGCGATGAGTGTTGGTTTTGCGATGGCAGAGAAGCATTTAGCTGCTACGTATAACAAAGATATTGATATCGTGGATCATTATACGTATGCATTAGTTTCAGATGGAGATTTAATGGAAGGTATTTCGCATGAAGCTGCCAGTTTAGCAGGTCATCTTAAATTAAATAAACTGATTGCTTTATACGATTCAAATGACATTTCTTTAGATGGAGATCTTGACAAAGCGTTTTCTGAGGATGTAAAAGGTCGCTTTGAAGCTTATGGCTGGGAGCATATCTTAGTTGAAGATGGTAATGACTGTGAAGCGATTGATAAAGCTATTACGCAAGCAAAATCTTCAGATAAACCTTCGATTATTGAAGTTAAGACAATCATCGGATATGGTTCACCAAACCGTCAGGGAACAAATGGTGTGCATGGTGCGCCACTTGGTAATGAAGAGAGAATTTTAGCATTTGAAACATATGGATTAGATGCAAACTTAAAATTTGAAGTACCACAATTTGTATATGACATCTTTAATGAAACGATGTTAAAACGTGCAAATGAAGCTGAGGATGCATGGAATAAAAAATTTGCTGAATATAAAGAAAAGCAACCAGAACTTGCAGCTCAATTAGAGTTAGCGATTAAAGGTGAACTTCCAGAAGGTTATGATACTGAATTGCCAAAATATGAAGTAGGTAAATCTGCTGCTACAAGAAGTACTTCTGGTGATATGATTCAAGCAATCGCTAAAACAGTACCATCATTCTTTGGTGGGTCTGCAGACTTAGCATCATCAAATAAATCGAATGTTAAAGATACAGCAGATTTCTCAGCAGAATCTCCAGAAGGTAAAAATATTTGGTTCGGTGTCAGAGAATTTGCAATGGGTGCTGCTTTAAACGGAATGGCTACTCACGGTGGATTAAAAGTATACGGTGCGACATTCTTCGTCTTTAGTGACTATTTAAAACCAGCTGTAAGGTTATCAGCGCTAATGGGATTACCTGTAACGTACGTATTTACACATGATTCCATTGCAGTTGGTGAAGATGGTCCAACACATGAACCAATTGAACAATTAGCTGGATTACGAGCAATACCTAACTTAAATGTGATTCGCCCGGCAGATGGTAATGAATCTCGCATCGCCTGGAAGATTGCATTGGAATCAAAAGATATACCTACAGCGTTAGTATTAACACGTCAGAACCTAGACGTTACAGATGTATCTGAAGATGTATTAGAAGAAGGTGTGCGTAAAGGTGCTTATGTAGTTTATCAATCAGAGACACCTGAATATTTACTGATTGCGACAGGTTCAGAAGTTGGACTTGCTGTTGAAGCAGCAAAAGCACTAGAAGCACAAGGTAAAGGTGTACAAGTTGTTTCAATACCGAATACACGTGTATTTGATTTGCAGGATGATAACTATAAAGAAGAAGTAATGCCAAGACATTTAACAAAACGTGTTGCAATTGAAATGGGTGCCACTGCTGCATGGTATAAATATGTGGGGTTAGATGGTAAAGTAATTGGTATAGACAAATTTGGTGCAAGTGCTCCAGGAGAACTCGTAATGGAGAAATACGGATTTACAGTAGATAACGTTGTTAGAGAAATTTTAGACTTATAATATAAAGATTAGAAGATCAAGAAGGCTGAAGCAGTTCAGTCTTCTTTATTCATGATAAATAACTATTGAAAAATAGACTTATATCTAGTAAACTTTTAAAAGAATGAGAAAGTGGGTGAAGTGAATGGATACTTGGATTTGGATATTATTAATTATTTTAGCATTAGCAGCAGGTGCAGCTGGTGGTTTCTTCTTAGCACGTAAATACATGATGGATTACTTAAAGAAAAATCCACCGATCAATGAAGAAATGTTACGCATGATGATGATGCAAATGGGTCAAAAACCTTCACAAAAGAAAATTAACCAAATGATGCAAATGATGAACCGCAATATGAATCAAAATTTAAAATAGTAAGACAGTAGTTTATTTTACAGTCAATAATAAAAAGCATGAGGATTTCCTCATGCTTTTTATTATTGACCCGGCATTGGTTCGATAAAACCATCATTAGATGGTGGTGGCTCAGGTGTTGCAGGTTGTGTTGTAGCCGGTTGAGTCGTCGTCGGTTGAGTTGGTCTCGGTGTAGTAGTTGGTGTTGTTGGACGCGTCGTCGTTGGGGCTGTAGTTGACGGTGTTGATGGTCGTACAGTCGTTGTCGGTGTTGATGGTCTTGTCGTAGGTGATTGTGTTGCAGGTCGTGTCACTGATGGTTGAGACGTACTTGTTGCTGGTCGAGATGTTGTTGTGTTTGAACTCGTATTAGTGGCAGATGAACTGCTTGATGATGTTGAACTACTTGATGCAGTCGATTTTTTCTTAGAAGACGATTTAGTAGTTTCGCTTTTCGAATCGTTTTTATCTTCAGAAGAAGCTTTTTCAGCTTTATCATTATTTTCTGATTGTGATTCGTCAGATGAATCACTAGATGCAGTATCTTTATTATCTGCTTGTTCAATATCATTTTTACTATTTTTCTTTTTATTTTTACCACGTTCTTTTGCGGCTTTAATTTTTTCAAGTGCAGCTTTAGATTTATTTTTATCTGTTACCTTTTTTTCTTTGTCAGTTGATTCTTTTTCTTTTGTTTCAAATGCAACTTTTGCTTTATTGACTTCTGATTCATCACGTGCATCTTTTCCGCACGCAGCTAACAAGGATACCGATAAAAGTGAAGTCATCGATAATAAGAGATATTTATTTTTCATAGCAAGTCCTCCTGTTAATGTAAATATAGCATTTTTTTCTTAATTTGAACACGATAATCTTCTGATTGTTTAATGTGTTTGGTGTGATAAATATGCATTAAATTGACTCGAGATTCTATGAATGTCACATTTCGTTCAAAATCTTGGCTATAAGTTGCCCTAATATTTGATAAAATGATTGAGAATGGAGGTTGATTATGGGGGATATTACGATTGCCGTTGCTTTCGGCGCAGGTATACTTAGTTTTATTTCACCGTGTGTACTGCCGATTTATCCTGCATTTTTATCTTATATTACTGGTGTAAGTTATAATGATCTAAAAGATAATAAAATGGATAAAAAAGCTTTGTTACACACCGTATTCTTTTTAATTGGTTTTTCTATCGTCTATATTTCTTTAGGCGTAGGTTTAGGTTTTGTTTCAGATATTCTGCAGTCGTATGATAATACGATACGTATGGTAGGTGGTCTGCTATGTATAATATTTGGATTAGTGGTACTTGGTATATTCAATCCACAGTTTTTAATGAAAGATCGCAAATTTGAATTTAAGAATAGACCTAGTGGCTTTATCGGAACGTTACTGATAGGGATTGCATTTGCAGCAGGCTGGACACCGTGTATGGGACCTATTATCGGAACAATCTTTTCTATGGCAGCTGTCAATCAATCGTTAGCGCTGATTTATATGATTGCCTATGTTCTTGGATTTTGTATTCCATTTTTCTTATTGACATTCTTTATCACAAAAATTAATATATTAAAGAAATATAGTCAGACAATCACTAAAATTGGTGGGGTAATGATGATTATTATGGGATTGTTATTATTCTTTGATAAGTTAACAGCAATCACCCAATTTTTTAGTTAGAAAGAAGGATGGATATGTATTTTGTGATTTCGATGCTCGTAGCATTATTTATGGGTACCGCAGTTATTATCGTTAGAATGAAGGCTCAAAATTATCCCACAAATGTAAAGAAGATTATTCTTCCACCTTTTTTTATGTCTACGGGAGCATTGATGTATGTAGTACCATACTTTAGATTGACATCGATGGAAATATTAGAAGCGGTTGTAGTCGGAATGTTCTTTTCGATATTCTTAATCTACACTTCTAACTTTGTTGTTAAAGATAACTTAATCTATATGAAACGTTCGAAGTTATTTCCGCTAATTTTAATTTCTCTATTAATTATTCGAAGTGTGATGAAATTTTACTTAAGCAGTACGATTCATCCAGGTGAATTAGCTGGTATGTTCTTCTTACTGGCATTTAGTATGATAGTACCTTGGCGAATTGCAATGTATTTTAAGTATAAAAAGTTAGAACGTGCTTTAATTAAAGATTGACAAAAAATAAAGCCGGGTAGTGAATTTTCACTGCTCGGCTTATTTTTGTTTTTCAGTTTTTACTATTTCCGAATGATCAAATATAGAGAATTTTTGTTTCTCATCATCTGCATACTTAAAGTAATCTTCGTAAGGCGTATAATCGATTCCTAATTGATTCAGTTTCTTTTTCATAAAAGGGTGATCACGTTTAGGTGTAGCAATGATGTATCCGCGTAATATATGATCGAGTTCAATACTATCGGCTTGTTCATCCAGCGCAATTTTTGAAATGCGTCCAGCGATGCGTTCTTTTGCAACATCACGAAATAGTTCCGGTACAGGAGAAACCAGTTCATTGAGTAAGCTTTTAGCATCATCTCCCCATAAATGTAATGCTTTGTTGATGTAATAATCCTGCCAGTCAAGCTCGCTTTTACCATCTTCTTTGGGCATACGCTTTAAAAATTTACGGAACATAAAGAAACCACCGATTGCCAGCATAGAAATAAAGAAAATTGTCCATAAAAAAATAAATATCATAAACCAGTCGTTCATGTCGTTCACCTCTAAACACATTATATAGAACTAAAAAATGTGTGTCTATCTAATAATCTTTTTTCGATATATATAGTGTAAAGGAGGTGAGAACATGTTAAAGGAAGTTGTATTAAATCTGTTATATGTCACTGATGTAAAAGATGATGGTAAAGAAGTATTTAAGACGAGACGTTTTAACCAAGTGCGTATGGATTTACTTGATAGTGATTTACAAAACTTTGCAATGTTAATGACTGAATTAACTGGTGAAGATTATGTGAAGATTGATAAAGTTGAAACAAAAGCAGTTATCTAATCATTAGAAAGGGGAATAAATAATGAAGAGCTTACAAATGAATTTTCTAACGGATACTGGAAAAAACTACACATTTACAGTGAATCAGCCCAAACAGGATTTAACACGTGAAACTGTATTATCTGTAATGGAGAGCATCGTCAATAGTAAATATTTTATTACGACAGCAGGCGTGCCAGTTTCGGTAAAATCAGCAAAATTAGTCGATAAAGTTGAAACTATTCTTTTTGATTCAGAGGAAAAGTAATCATAGAATATTAATAAATGCATATAAGTTGAATACACCATCGGCACATCCCTATATCGGGGATGTGTTTTTTTGTATAATAAATGCTGAGGTGAAAAGTATGAAGATAATGCATATCGCAGATTTACATATCGGACGAACAATCAATCAATTTTCTTTACTGAGTGATCAACAGATGATTTTAAGTCAGCTCATAGAAAGAATTGATGAAGAAGGCATAGATGTACTAGTGATTGCAGGTGATATATATGATCGTTCAATACCATCAAAGGAAGCAATGCAAGTGTATGAGTCATTCTTACTTGCAGTAAATGTAGATAGAAAAATTCCTGTACTTGCTGTAAGTGGAAATCATGATGGTGCTGAACGTTTAGGGCATGCAAGAAATTATTTTAAGCAGTTTCACTATTATCTGTCAACAACGATTGACGATAGTTTAACACCTGTAATCATTGATGATATTCACTTTTATTTAGTACCTTATATTGATCCGGCATATGCCCTTCAGTATTTTAGGGATGAATCGATAAGATCACATCAGGATACATATCAGAAGATAATTATGAACATAGAAAACAATATGGATAAGAATAAGAAAAACATTTTAATCAGTCATCTTTTTGTTGCCGGTGGCGTAGTTACAGCGTCTGAAAGAGAGCTTGTTATCGGAACTGTTGAGCATGTGAATAAATCATTATTTGATGGATTTGACTACACGATGCTCGGTCATCTGCATACACCAGACGCGATAAAAGACGAGAAAGTATATTATAGTGGTAGTATAATGCGTTATTCTTTCTCTGAAATTGGTCAGCGTAAAGGTTATAGAATATTTGACTTAAATGAAAATGAGGTTTTATTTAAGCCATTAAAATATGAAAGAGATTTGGAAGTTGCACAAGGAACGTATAATGAGGCAATGCAATTACAGCTTGAATGTAATCCGAATGCATATTTAAGACTGGAACTAAGCGAGATGGAAGCGGTCAATGAACCAATGGCCAAATTAAAGCTGATTTATCCGAATTTACTCGAATTAAAACCGATATTGAAAGAAAAGCGTACAATTACGATGAGTAAAGATGTTACAAATCTTAATACAATGGATCTTATAGCGACATTCTATCAAGAAATGACTGATGAAACGTTAGATGATCAACAAATTGATACGCTTAAAACATTGCTAAGAGCAGGGGGTGAAACAGATGAGACCTAACGTATTAACGTTAAAAGCATTTGGTCCTTTTAAGGAAGAAACAATCGATTTTAAAAGTCTTCAAAATCATCAGTTATTTCTAATCAGCGGTAAGACCGGTGCTGGAAAAACGACGATTTTTGATGGTATGATGTACGCATTATTTGGTGTCGCGTCAACGAGTGATCGTGAGGAATCTAATTTAAGGAATATAAATGCCCAGGACGATGAGCCTACAGAAGTCATCTATAAATTCTATATGCAGGGCAAACAATATGAAATATATCGAGATATACCTTTTATAAAAAATGGTAATAAGACGAAGAAACCAACACAGCTTAATGTATACGAAATCGTTCAGAATGAAAAAAAATTACTTGCAACCGGACTAACTGCCGGAAAAGAAAAGATTAAAGATATCGTAAAGCTGGATGCCCATCAATTTAGAAAAATATTTATATTACCGCAAGGTGAATTTAAATCATTACTTGTCTCGGGCTCTAAAGAAAAATCAGATATTTTACGCACACTCTTCGATACGACGAAAATTCAAAAATTGTCTTCACAACTGCGAGAAAAAGTTCAGCAGGATCAAAAAGAAATGCTGGCATTAGAATCTGAAATAGGTGTTCAGTTTGCCATGTTCGAAGGGTTAATAGATCAAAATGAGCAAATAACATATACAGATAAACGTGATACTATTCAATCCGCCTTAATAAAGATGGCTGATGAAACTGAGAAGTTTAAAGTAACACTTGAAAACAAACGAAATTTATTAAAAGAAAAAGAAAAAGAAGTAAGTGCTGCAGAAGTCTTAAATGATAGTATCTTGCAATTGAAGGAACATGAAGCGGCACGTATTGACTTAATGGAAAACGAAAAAAATATTAATGACAAACAAAATGATTTAAAACATCTTATTCAGTTTGAGCATTATAAGATGATTGAAAATGATTTATTCTCACATGTTGAGAAAAGAGAAACGATATCACAAAACATAAAGCACTTTAATAATCAATTTCAGAAAACAGAAAAAAGATTGGAAGTATTGCGTAAGCAACAAGAAGCATTTCAACAAAGTTATGATGATATAACTGAAAAGAAAAAATATGTTATCCAAAATGAGCGTTACAGACATTCAAAATATAAAAATTTACAGCAAGATATCAGTAAAAATAAAGAAAAAATTAACATTTTAACAAATAAGATTGAATCAATACAAGAAAAATTAAAGAATGCGCAGAACTTCGAAAAAGAAAAACAGCTGATTCATACACAAGTACTTAAAAATGATTCGAAAGTCATAGCGCTTGACAATACGATGACAAAAGTTAAAATGCAAATTTCTACATTATCAAAAATTACAAAACAATTAGACCGTTTACTTACAACTAAGGAAACATATCGAAATATCGATGAATCTATAAAGTCTTTAAAAAGTAAATTAAATGATTTACAAAGTAGTGAGAAAGTTCAGGATGTTGAACTAATAGAAAACATCAAATCTCAATTAAATGTTGGAGATAAATGTCCGGTTTGTGCGAATGTTATTCACAATCTAGATGATACATCACATATAGAAGCACATAAATACCAAATAGACCTAGAACAAATAAAACAACGTCAGCAAAAAGTGAGTACCTCAATTGAAATTTACATAAATGAATTAGAATTGCTACCTTCAATTACTAATATTTATGATGAAGAAAAATCTCAATTAAATATTGAAGAAATAAATGCGCTGAATGTTTGGATTGATAATATAACAATCGAAACAATCGGTAATGCAGAGTATTTGGCAATTCATGAACAGTTACAAGCTATATACGTGCAACTTTCTCATCAGATAAAACGTGCAGATAATGAACTTCACGAACTAACGAATGTTACTTTAAAGTATCAAGAGCAATTACAATCGCTTGACGCAGCACAGGATGAAACAGTTCAACTTGTTGAATCACTTAACTTACTTCAAGAGGAAGTTACTGTGTCCGAGAAACAATATCACGCAGATGAATCTGATTTTTCAAAGTTTTTGCAGGATACGAATACAGATGATTACATGACGTTTATCGAACGATACAATAATTATAACGCTGAAATCTCAACTTATGAATCTGCCTTTGAACAATGTAGAGATAATATCGCACAAGCTGAAAAAGAAAAACTGCTTATCAAACAGAGTATTGAGAGTTTGAACAGACAAAAAGAAGAAATCGTTCAATCAATTCAGCTTTTCAAAGAACGAATAGAACAGTATCAAATTCCTGAAGAAATTAAAGTAAAGTATACTGATAAAAAGATTAGCGTTATCATTGAACAATTTGAGAACGAAATAAAAGATTTCCATGATAAGCGACTCACACTATCCAATGAAATAGACCGATTAACTCAGATTATTGACAATCGTGAATCTCCTAATCTGGATACTTTACATCACGAACTGGAAATAATGAGAGAAATGGTAAATGAACTGATTTCAAATGTCGGTTCTATGCAGGAGAAATATCAGAACTATACAAAACAGTTTATTAAGCTTGAAGATAGACTTACTTATTATGAATCAACAATGAAAGATGTGCGATCACTTGTGTTATTGAGCAATGCTTTAAATGGAAATAATGCTCAGAAGATTGATGTTGAAACTTTTGTGTTAATGTATTATCTAGAACAGACATTACTTTTAGCTAATAATCGCCTAAGACAGATGACGGGTAATCGCTATGAGTTACGACGTCGTGCTGAAAAAAAAGGTGGTGGCAAACAAGGACTTGTAATAGATGTATTTGATTATAATGCGAATAAAACGAGAAATATCTCTTCGTTGTCTGGAGGAGAGACATTTATTGCTTCTTTATGCCTTGCATTAGGTTTATCAGATTTTGTGATGCAAATTTCTGGAGGGATTAATCTGGAATCTGTATTTATCGATGAAGGTTTTGGAACGTTGGATGATGAAACATTAGAGGTAGCAGTTAACGCATTAATCGATTTGCAGACTTCAGGTAAACTCGTTGGAATGATTAGTCATGTACAGCTCCTGAAAGAAAGAATACCTGCAATTTTAAAGATTGAATCGAATGGTTTTGATAGTAGTGCAACATTTAAGATTCAATAATTTCTGTATTATTTAAAATTGTAATAATTATGACAAAACTTTCTTTGTATTCATATACTCATAACACCTATTATTTGTTATATTAATGTTTGATAAATAGGAGGGGCTTATGAAAAAATTACATATTTTTACAATTATTTTAACGACTTTATTTATTTTTGCAGCTTGTAGTAATTCAAGAATAGTACCTAAGTCTTTATTTGGGAATACCATTACTGAATTTTCAGGGACAAATGAAGAAGGTAAACAAATTTCTGAGAAGGATTTAAAAGGTAAAGTCTGGTTAGTGGATTTTATATTTACAAACTGTAAAACCGTTTGTCCGCCGATGACTTATAATATGAGTAAAGTTGCTGATGAACTAAAAAAAGAGGGTGTATCATCTAAAGACTACGGAATTATCAGCTTTAGTGTAGATCCAAAGAAAGATACCCCAGAAAAACTTAAGAAATATATTAATCAGTATAATCCACCAAAAGATGTCTGGACTGCTATTACTGATTATGATGAAAAGTTTATCCGTCAGTTTGCAGAAGAGAATTTTAAAACGATTGTTGTTCCACCAACTGCTGACAACGACCAGGCAACACATGGTACATCTTTTTATTTAGTAGATCAAAATGGTGTTATCATGAAGGACTATGCAGGGAAAGATACTGGAGATAAGAAATTTCCGAAGGCAGAAATTGTTGAAGATGTAAAGACGATGATTAAAGAAGGACCTTATAAGAAGTAATAGATATAAAAAAAGAGATTGCATCTGCAATCTCTTTTCTATTATTATTTAGAACGTAATAAATCTCTAATTTCCGTTAATAACACAGTATTTTCTTCAACTGCTTCTTCAACTTCTTCAACATCATTCTTGCGAGTTAATTTATTGATTAATTTCACGAATAAGAAGATGGCTGCTGCAACGATTAAGAAATCAACGATAGATTGAATGAAGACACCATATTTAATACCTTTATAAGCCCAGTTTGATGCGAAATCTGTATCACCAAAGATAAGACCGATAATCGGCATGATAACATCTGCTACTAATGAAGAAACGATTTTACCAAACGCTGCTCCGATAACAACTGCTACTGCTAAATCTAAGACATTTCCTTTAATTGCAAATTCTTTAAATTCTTTAATTAATGACATGTATAGTCACCTCCTATAATAATTCTATTTTACATACATAAATATGAAAAATCAATATCTATTTATTTATTTGCTAAATTTTAATTAAAAATTCATATTCTTTTAATAAATAAAATTTTTCGATAGCATTAAAATAATAATGAAAACGATTAATTATACATTAAGTGATATTTTCTCGTTACTTACTTATTTGAAATTAACTTTTCTCTTTGTTATACTGTAGACTGTTTATAATTATTAGAGAGGAGTTTTTTAATGAAAGAAGGAAAAAAATTAACATCAGTTTTTTACATTGCAATAACACTTGTTGCAATAACTGTTTTACTTGGTGTCACGATTCCTAAACAGTTTAGTGAAGTGACAGGAGAGATCAATCAATGGATATCTGAGTACTTTGGCTGGTACTATGTCATGATAACTTCGATTTTTGTCTTTACATGTTTCTTCTTAATATTAAGTCCAATCGGAAAATTAAAATTAGGTAAACCGTCAGACAAGCCAGAATTTAATACAATTTCATGGTTTGCAATGCTATTTAGTGCAGGGATGGGTATCGGTTTAGTATTTTATGGCGCATCTGAACCTTTAAGTCATTTTATTACTTCACCGGTTGCTGAACCAGAATCGGATGAAGCAATGAAAGATGCATTTCGCTATACATTCTTTCACTGGGGATTTCATGCATGGGCCACTTATGGTGTAGTAGCATTAGGGCTTGCATATGCTCAATTTAGAAAAGGTGAAGCGGGATTAATTTCTAAAACGCTTAGACCTGTATTAGGTAACAAAGTTGATGGATGGATTGGAACAATCATTGATGTACTTGCAGTATTTGCAACCGTAGTAGGGGTTGCAGTTTCATTAGGTATGGGTGCTCAGCAGATCAATGGTGGTTTACACTATCTTTTTGATGTACCAAACACGTTTAACGTTAAGTTGATCATTGTTTTTATCGTGACGATTTTATTTCTTGCTAGTGCCTGGAGTGGTCTATCAAAAGGAATACAAATATTAAGTAATGCAAATATTGCAATTGCTACTTTATTATTAATCGCCGTCTTATTTTTAGGACCGACCATATTAATTTTAAATATGTTCTCAACATCAATCGGTAATCTCTTGCAAAACTTCTTAGGTATGAGTTTTGATGTTGCACCACTTGATAAAAATAAACATGACTGGATGAATAGCTGGACAATTTATTATTGGGGCTGGTGGATGAGCTGGAGTCCATTTGTCGGAATATTTATCGCACGTGTGTCAAAAGGTAGAACGATTCGTGAATTTTTAATCGGTGTATTACTCGTACCAACAATTATTAGTGCGCTGTGGTTTAGTGTATTCGGAGTTACAGGTATTGAAGTATTTAAGGATGTTCCTAAAATTGGTGAAATGGTTGTTGAAACACAGTTGTTTGCAGTCTTTGAACATTTACCGATGGCGATGGGTCTGTCACTTATTGCTTTAACATTAATCTGTACATTCTTTATAACGTCTGCTGATTCTGCGACCTTTGTATTAGGGATGCAGTCTACAAATGGCTCTTTAGAACCAGCGAATAATATTAAAATTATCTGGGGTGTTGCGCAGTCTCTAATTGCACTAGTGCTTATTTATGCTGGTGGTCTGTCAGCATTGCAAAGTGCAGCGATCATTGCAGCCTTCCCATTCTCATTCGTTTTGTTGATGATGTTAATATCAGTGTATAAAGACGGTAATAAAGAAAGAATGCGACTTGGATTGACATTAAAGCCGGATAAAAAATTTAGAAATAAAACAAATGAAGTTAATCCTCAGAAAAATAAATAATTTTAAAGGCAGTTCAGGTTATTTTACTTGAACTGTCTTTTTATCATAAGTAAAACTTATAAACCGGTATAGCTTATTTGGAATGTGATAATATTTACTTCTCAATCTATTTTGATTAAAATAGGGATGTAAAGGCTTTAATAATCTTTAGGGGGAACGCAAAATGAATTCAAATTTACAACAAACTGCTAAACAGACATTTGAATTAAATGGTAAATTGTACACGTTTTATAGTTTAAAATCTTTAGAATCATTAGGTTTAGGTGAAATTAAAAATTTACCTTATTCTATTCGTGTATTACTAGAATCAGTGTTACGTCAATATGATGGTCGTGTAATTAATGAAGATCATATTAAGCATTTAGTTAAATGGGGCAAAAAGAATGATCCAAACGCTGAAGTACCGTTTAAACCGTCACGTGTTATTTTACAGGACTTTACTGGTGTACCTGCGGTCGTTGACTTAGCATCACTTCGTAAAGCAATGGATGATGTTGGTGGAGATGTTACGAAAATTAATCCGGAAGTACCTGTTGATTTAGTAATTGACCATTCGGTACAAGTAGATGCTTATGGTAATGAAACTGCGCTAAAGCGCAACATGGAGTTAGAATTTGCACGTAACAAAGAACGATATCAATTCTTAAACTGGGCGACAAAAGCATTTGATAATTATCGTGCAGTTCCACCAGCAACAGGTATCGTACATCAAGTAAACTTAGAATATTTAGCGAACGTTGTTCACGTACGTGACGTAAATGGTGAACAAGTTGCTTTCCCTGATACATTAGTAGGTACTGACTCACATACAACGATGATCAATGGTATCGGTGTACTTGGATGGGGTGTAGGTGGTATTGAGGCTGAAGCGGGTATGCTTGGTCAACCATCATATTTCCCGGTACCGGAAGTTATTGGTGTTAAACTGACTGGAGAGCTTCCTGAAGGTACAACTGCAACTGACTTAGCATTACGTGTAACGCAGGAATTACGTAAAAAAGGAGTAGTAGGAAAATTTGTTGAATTCTTTGGTCCTGGTGTTGTGAATTTACCACTTGCAGACCGTGCGACAATTGCCAATATGGCACCTGAATATGGTGCGACATGTGGTTTCTTCCCAGTTGACGAAGAAGCTTTAAATTATATGCGCTTAACAGGTCGTGATGAAGCACATATCCAGCTTGTAAAAGAATATTTAGTGAAAAATGATATGTTCTTCACAACAGATAAAGAAGATCCAACTTATACAGATACTTTAAATCTAGATCTTTCAACAGTTGAAGCTTCTTTATCAGGACCGAAACGTCCTCAAGATTTAATTAAACTTAGCGATATGAAAAAAGAATTTGTGAAATCAGTTACTGCAAAAGCAGGTAATCAAGGTCATGGATTAGATAAAGCAGAATTTGATAAGACTGCATCAGCTACACTTGCTAATGGTAAATCTATCACAATGAAAACGGGAGATATCGCAATTGCGGCGATTACATCTTGTACGAATACATCAAACCCATACGTTATGTTAGGTGCTGGATTAGTTGCTAAAAAAGCTGTAGAAAAAGGATTACAAGTGCCAGCTTATGTAAAAACGTCATTAGCACCGGGATCTAAAGTTGTAACGGGTTATCTTGAAGATTCAGGATTACAAACATATCTTGATCAATTAGGTTTTAATACTGTAGGGTACGGATGTACGACATGTATCGGTAACTCAGGACCGTTATTACCTGAAATTGAAGAAACAATTTCAAATGAAGATTTATTAGTAACGTCTGTATTATCAGGTAACCGTAACTTTGAAGGCCGTATTCATCCGTTAGTGAAAGCAAACTACCTTGCTTCACCGCAACTTGTTGTGGCTTATGCTTTAGCGGGTACTGTTGATATCGATTTACAAAATGATCCGATCGGTAAAGGACACGATGGCAAAGATGTTTACTTAAAAGATATCTGGCCAACAATTGATGAAGTTAAAAATGAAGTTAATTCTGTTGTAACACCAGAATTATTCAGAAAAGAATATGAAAATGTCTTTAATTCAAACGAAATGTGGAATCAAATTGAGTCTACTGATCAACCATTATATGATTTTGATCCTACTTCTACGTATATTCAAAATCCTACATTCTTCCAGGGGTTATCAAAAGAGCCAGGAAGTATTGCACCGCTTAAAGATTTAGCGGTTATGGGTAAATTTGGTGATTCAGTTACAACTGACCACATTTCTCCGGCAGGTGCTATCGGTAAAGATACACCAGCAGGAAAATACTTAAGAGAAAATGGTGTTGAAATTCGTGATTTCAACTCTTACGGTTCTCGTCGTGGTAACCATGAAGTTATGATGCGTGGTACATTTGCAAATATCCGTATTAAAAACCAAATCGCACCAGGTACTGAAGGTGGATTTACAACTTACTGGCCAACGGGCGAAGTAATGCCGATTTTCGATGCTTGTATGAAATATCAGGCAGATGGCAAAGGATTAGTCGTATTAGCTGGAAATGATTACGGTATGGGTTCTAGTCGTGACTGGGCTGCAAAAGGGACTAACCTATTAGGCGTTAAAACAGTTATCGCTCAAAGTTACGAACGTATTCACCGTTCTAACTTAGTGATGATGGGTGTATTGCCATTACAATTCTTAAAAGGTGATTCTGCTGATAAATTAGGATTAGATGGTTCTGAAACATTCTCTGTTGAAATCAACGAAGGTATCAAACCACGTGATGAAGTGAAAGTAACTGCAGTGAAAACTGATGGCACTATAGTTGAATTCAACGCTTTAGCACGATTTGACTCAGAAGTAGAGTTAGATTACTATCGTCATGGCGGCATTTTACAAATGGTTTTAAGAGATAAATTAACACAATAAAAATATTTGACCTATGAATTAAATATTCATAGGTCTTTTTTTAGTATCAAGTACTAAATGTTTGATAGAATAGAGTTATCATTATTAAGAAGGTGACCAATTTGTATTATACAGAGAAAGAAATCGAAGTACGTTACGCAGAAACAGATAAAATGGATGTCGTTTATCATGCAAATTATTTAATATGGTTTGAAGTTGCTAGAACTGATTTTATTGAAAAAGCTGGATTCAGCTATGCTGATATGGAAAAAGATGATCTTATTTCACCAGTATTAGATGTAAGTGTGAAATATAAACGTTCTATTACGTATCCTGAAAAGATAACAATTAAAACATGGATACATTCTTATTCAAAACTAAAAACTGTCTATGCATACGAAGTGATAAAAGAGAATGGGGTGGTTGCTGCCGAAGGACAAACGACGCATGTCGTACTGAAGAAAGGTAGTGATCGACCAATACGATTAGATCGTTATTATCCTGAGTGGCATGCTAGATATCAGGAATTTGTTGCTATGGAAGAAGCACAATAAACAAACAGAAGCCGAGTCAAAGTTGACCCGGCTTTTTTGGTGCAATCCTATATTTAATTTCAGCATTTACTGCCTGGACTTATTTCTTATTAAAGTTAATCTTAGATTCAGTACCATTCATAATACGTTCTATATTAGATTTATGTCTTACAATAATCACAATCATAATCAGAAATGATACACCCATTAAAATCTTATCCTCAAAAAACAGAGAGCCGATAAAATTTGCGATACTTGTAAGCATACTTGTTAGTGATACCATTTTAGTTGTAAATAATAACGTAAAGAAGATGATGGCTATTATTAAGAAAAGCACTGGATTTGTACCAAGTATAACACCCGCACTTGTGGCAACAGCTTTACCCCCTTTAAATTTTAAGTATATTGGAAATACATGACCGATAACAGCTACAACACCGATAATGATTGGATGAATATTTTGGTGGAATATCATTGGGAACAATGCAGAAATTGTACCTTTTAAAACATCAAAGATTGTTACAAATATTCCTGCTTTCTTACCGAGTATTCTAAATGTATTCGTTGCACCTAAATTACCACTGCCATGTTGCCTAATATCTATATTGTAAAATAATTTACCAATGATTAATCCAGTAGGGATACTACCGATTAAATATGCTGCGATTAACATCATCGCTATTATCATAAAATCTCTCCTTATATTAGCAGGTACTAATAGTTATTCATAAAATTATACTTTTATTATAGCTTATTCGGATGAAATAGAAAATAATTATTAAAATTCCATCGCTATATTTTAATTCATCTATGATAGCCCGTACCGTTTTTATAATGTTTATGATAAAGTTGAATAGAGCACAACCATTTACTACTATAAATATATTATGTAAACTTTAATGTTTTTGTATAAATACTTGCAAAAATATAGGGATTAGTTAAAATAGTGAATGTGTATAAATTAAACGAACGTATGTTTGTAGGGGGTAATATTTTGTCGAAAAATCAATATAATGATGAATCGATACAAGTTTTAGAAGGGTTAGAAGCAGTTAGAAAAAGACCTGGTATGTATATCGGTTCGACTGACACGAGAGGGCTTCATCATCTTGTGTATGAAATTTTAGATAATTCTATCGATGAAGCATTAAATGGACATGGTAATAAAATAGAAGTAATTTTGAATGAAGATGATTCTGTAACAGTAACAGATAATGGACGTGGGATGCCTACAGGTCTGCATAAGACAGGTAAACCGACACCAGAGGTTATATTTACTGTATTACATGCTGGTGGTAAGTTTGGACAGGGTGGATATAAAACAACTGGTGGTCTTCACGGTGTAGGGGCTTCTGTAGTTAATGCGTTAAGTGAATGGTTAGAAGTTACAATTCATAATAATGGGAAAATCTTTAAACAACGTTTTGAAAATGGTGGCGTACCTGTAACTACTTTAGAAGAGATCGGTAAATCTAAGAAGACAGGTACAAGTGTTACTTTTAAACCGGATCCTTCTATTTTTAAACAAACGACGAAATATAATTATGAAACATTAAGCGAACGTTTACGCGAATCAGCATTCTTATTGAAGGACTTACATATTTCGATTATGGATAATAGAGTATTTCCGGAGCGTCACGATGATTTTTATTTTGAAGATGGTTTAAGTGATTTCGTAAAATTCGTTAATGAGGGTAAAGAAACCTTACATGAAGTAGCGCATTTCAATGGTACATCAAATGAAATTGAAGTGGAAGTTGCCTTCCAATATAATGATCAGTATTCAGAGACCATACTTTCTTTTGTTAACAACGTACGTACGAAAGATGGCGGAACACATGAAGTGGGTATGAAGACTGCGATGACTCGTGTGTTTAATGAATATGCGAGAAAGATAGGCGAATTAAAACAAAAAGATAAAAATCTAGATGGTAATGATATTCGTGAAGGTATGACTGCGATTATCTCTGTTAAGATTCCTGAACATTTATTACAATTTGAAGGTCAAACGAAATCTAAACTTGGGACAAGCGAAGCAAGAAGTGCTGTAGATGCGATGCTCACTGAACAGCTACCGTATTATTTTGAAGAGAATGGTAAGCTCAGCCAGGTTCTAGTGAAAAAAGCTGTAAAAGCAGCACAAGCAAGAGATGCTGCACGAAAGGCACGTGAAGAGGCTCGAAATGGTAAGAAGAACAAACGTAAAGAAACATTGTTGTCAGGTAAATTAACACCTGCTCAAAGTAAAAATACAGAGAAAAATGAACTATATTTAGTAGAGGGTGACTCAGCCGGTGGTTCTGCTAAACTAGGACGTGACCGAAAATTTCAAGCCATATTGCCATTACGTGGTAAAGTAATTAATACAGAGAAAGCTAAGCTTGAAGATATTCTAAAGAATGAAGAAATCAGTACGATTATTCATACGATTGGTGCAGGTGTCGGCAATGACTTTAATATTGAAGATAGCAATTACAAAAAAGTGATTATAATGACGGATGCAGATACAGATGGTGCGCACATCCAGGTATTATTACTTACATTCTTCTTTAAATATATGCGACCTCTTATTGAAGCAGGAAAAGTATATATAGCGTTACCGCCTTTATATAAAGTTTCTAAAGGCAAAGGTAAATCAGAAGTGATTGAATATGCATGGACGGACGATGAACTAAAAGATGTGCAGAAAAAAGTAGGAAAAGGATTTATTTTACAGCGTTATAAAGGTTTAGGTGAAATGAATGCTGATCAGCTATGGGATACAACGATGAACCCTGAAACCCGTACATTAATACGTGTGGAAATTGACGATGAATTAAGAAGTGCGAAACGTGTATCAACATTAATGGGTGATAAAGTTGAACCTCGTCGTGACTGGATTGAACAAAATGTTGAATTTGGCATGCAGGAAGATGCCAGCATTCTTGAAAGTGATGAATTATTGTTGCTTGAAGAAGAAGAGGATGTTGCTGTAATTAAAGATGTAGATTTATCTGAAGGAGGTATAGCGTAATGCAGGAAAATATACAAAGCTTACCTTTAGAAGATGTTATTGGTGATCGATTTGGACGCTATAGTAAATATATTATTCAGGATCGTGCGATACCGGATGTCAGGGATGGTCTAAAACCAGTACAACGTCGTATTTTATTTGCGATGCACACTGAAGGTAATACATTTGATAAAAACTTTAGAAAAAGTGCTAAAACAGTAGGTAACGTTATCGGTAATTATCATCCGCATGGTGATACTTCAGTTTATGATGCCATGGTCCGTATGAGTCAGGACTGGAAGTTACGTCATGTTCTCGTTGAAATGCACGGTAATAACGGTAGTATAGATAATGATCCTCCTGCCGCTATGCGTTATACAGAGGCAAAGTTATCAAAACTTGCCAGTGTATTATTACGTAATATTAATCAGGATACTGTTGATTGGGTACAAAACTTTGATGATACTGCAATGGAGCCTATGGTTTTACCTGCAAATTATCCTAATCTATTAGTCAATGGGTCAACGGGTATCTCTGCAGGTTATGCCACTGATATTCCACCACATAATTTGAGTGAAGTAATCGATGCCACATTAATGATTATCGATAATCCTAATGTTACTACTGAAGAAATTATGACAGTCATGCCAGGGCCAGATTTTCCGACAGGTGGGATTATTCAAGGTAAATCAGGTATAAAACAAGCATATGAAACGGGCAAAGGTAAAGCGATTGTACGTGGTAAAGTTGAGATTGAAAAATTACGCGGTGGCAGAGAAGAGATTGTAATCACTGAAATACCATTTGAAGTGAATAAAAGTACACTTGTTAAACGTATTGATGAATTAAGAGCAGATAAGAAGATTGAAGGCATTCTTGAAGTTCGTGATGAAACAGATAGAAATGGTTTAAGAATCGCCGTAGAACTTAAGAAAGATGCAAATGCAGAAGGTATATTAAACTATCTATATAAAAATACTGATTTACAAGTTGCTTATAACTTTAATATGGTAGCAATCAGTGATAGACGCCCAAGTCTTTTGGGTGTCAAAGCAATGTTACAAAGTTATATTAAGCATCAACAAGAAGTCATTTTACGCCGTAGTCAATTTGAATTAGAACAGGCTAAAAAACGAATGCATATTGTTGAAGGGCTCATTAAAGCATTGTCGATATTAGATGAAGTGATAGAAACGATTCGTCAGTCTAAAAACAAAAGTGATGCAAAAGAAAATTTAAAAACAAAATATGATTTTACAGAAGCGCAAGCTGAAGCCATTGTGATGTTACAGTTATATCGTCTAACGAATACTGATATTGTACAATTAGAAAATGAACATGATGAATTAAAGGCTACTTTAGAAAAACTTGAGAAAATCATTAATGATAAAAAACATTTAATGTCGGTGATTAAACGTGAACTTAAAGCCGTACAAAAAGAGTTTAGTGAACCTAGATTAAGTGTTATTGAGGATGAGATTCAGGAAATCAAGATTTCTAAAGAGATTTTAATACCTAGTGAAGAAACGATTATAAGTATTACGAAAGACGGTTATATTAAACGTACTTCTCCAAGAAGTTTTGGTGCGAGTGGATTATATGAGCTTGGTACTAAAGAAGGAGATTCAATACTGGATTATAAAGAAAGTAATCTACAGGATGTACTGCTTGTGTTTACCAACTTAGGACACTATATTTATATTCCTGTTCATCAGTTACCTGATGTGAAATGGAAAGAGCTTGGTACTCATATATCACAAATTGTTCCGCTTACTCAAAAAGAACATGTTATTGGAATGATCAATGTTCCTGATTTCAATCAGGATCAAAGTATTATGATAGCAACAAAAAATGGAATGATCAAAAGAACATTACTTAATGATTTTAATGTGACACGTTTCTCAAGACCGATTGTCTGTATGAAATTAAAAGATGATGATCAGGTTATTGATATACAATCTGTAACTGGTGAAGAACATATTCTCGTAGTAACTCAAAATGGTTTTGCATTACATTATTCATTAGC
>CAACWL010001031.1_pt1 | contig 24377 bp, 17 predicted proteins | sample 2275641 | NCBI WGS metagenome assembly CAACWL01 (sample SAMEA5312462, study PRJEB27640) | indoor metagenome | biome: indoor environment; feature: uncontrolled; material: polymer tiles stone | place: Germany | collected 2014-07-07 | reverse complement strand
CGTAACCAAATTCAGGACTGGATCAAACTAGATTTAGTAATCGTTAACGGAAAACCAGTAAAAGCGAACTATAAACTTCGCTTGGAGGATGAAATCGTTGTTACTGAAAAACCTGTAGAGGAAATTGATTTGCAAGCTGAAGACTTAGGTATTGAAATTTACTATGAAGATAAAGATGTTGCAATTGTCTATAAACCAAAAGGTATGGTAGTGCATCCGGCGCCTGGTCATCCGAATGGTACTTTAGTAAATGGATTGATGTATGCGATTAAAGATTTATCAGGCATTAACGGCGAGATTCGTCCGGGTATCGTTCATCGTATCGATAAGGATACATCTGGATTACTTATGATTGCAAAAAATGATATCGCACATCGCGGACTTGTAGAACAGTTGGTTGATAAGTCTGTAACGCGTAAATATACTGCACTAGTACACGGTGTCATTCCACATGAATTTGGTACAATTGATGCACCGATTGGGCGTAATGTGCGTGATCGTCAGGAAATGGCGATTGTAGATAATGGTAAGCAGGCAGTCACACATTTTAATGTAATCGAAACATTTGATAAATATACTTTAGTAGAATGTGTATTAGAAACTGGACGAACACACCAAATTCGTGTACATATGAAGCACATTGGTTTCCCATTAGTTGGCGACCCTAAATATGGACCGAAGAAAACGATGGATATTGATGGACAAGCGTTGCATGCAGGTGTAATAGGATTTGAACATCCAGTTACTGGTGAATACATTGAACGTACAGCGCCAATTCCAGAATATTTTGAGGATATTTTAACGAAACTTAGAAAATAAAATGTAATTTTTCTATGACGATTGACATTGAAATTAATAGTGTTATTATTAAATGTAATAAATCACACGTTAATGCTTTTAATTAAGTCCAGAGAGGCTTAAAAGGCGCTGAGGAATCCTCACGTCTATTTGACGTGAGGATTTTTTGAGGAGGGAATTAATGTGGATAAAAGAATCGTGCTGGATGATAAAGCGGTTGACCGTACGTTAACACGTATTGCGCATGAAATTCTTGAAAATAATAAAGGCGCAGATAATTTAGTACTACTCGGTATTCGTACACGTGGCATTTATCTTGCTAACCGTATTCAGTCAAAAATTGAACGCATCGATGGTGTTAAAGTACCTACAGGTATTTTAGATGTAACAAATTATCGTGATGATAAGACTGATCGCATCAGTTCAGATGTTATAGCTTATGAGATTGATACTGATATGAACAATCAACATGTTGTGATTGTTGATGATGTTCTTTTCACAGGTAGAACAGTACGTGCTTCACTTGATGCGATATTAGATCATGTGCGTCCAAAACGCATCAGTTTGGCAACGCTTGTAGACAGAGGACATCGTGAATTGCCAATACGCGCTGATTTTATCGGTAAAAACATTCCAACGGCAACTTCAGAAGAAGTCATAGTCTTATTAGATGAAGTCGATGAACGAACACAAGTTTATATTAAATAACTCTTTTAAGTTGGTGCGAGACACCTGCAAAGGGTTTAAGTGAGTAATAGACACTTAAGTCTCTTTGCATGTGCAAAGAGACTTTTTTTATTGAAAAAAGGGAGGAAATTATGAATTCTACAAATGAAGAAATTTACGAAAGAACTGTTGAACCTGTACTCGATGTAAACGAAAAACCGAAAGCAAGTCAATGGTTCTTATTAAGTTCGCAACATTTATTTGCAATGTTTGGTGCAACTGTATTAGTACCTTATTTAACAGGATTACCTGTATCAGCTGCGTTAATTGCGTCTGGTCTAGGGACGTTACTCTATATATTAATTACAAAAGGAAAAATTCCTGCATATTTAGGCTCAAGTTTCGCATTCATCACACCAATTATCGTGGGTCTTAAAACCCATGAGATGGGTGAAATGTTAATGGCACTTTTCATGAGTGGTTTAATGTATGTCATCATCGGATTGATAATCAAAATGGTTGGGATCAATTGGTTACTTAAGCTTTTACCACCGGTTGTAGTTGGGCCAGTTATTATGGTCATTGGTTTAGGGTTAGCACCAGTAGCAGTTAATATGGCAATGTATACAGATAGTGGCGCAATGAAGGGCTATAACCTTACATATTTAAGTATTGCATTGATTACACTGCTAACAGTAATTATTTTTTCTGTGGCAGTAAAAGGATTCTTATCAATTATTCCAGTCCTTATTGGAATAATCGTTGGATATATTACATCGATAATTTTAGGCGTTGTAGATTTCACAGGTATAGAAAAAGCACAATGGTTTGAAGCCCCTAAAGTATATTTACCATATGTTAATTATGAACCACAGTTTGATTGGGTATTGATAATGATTATGTTACCAATCGTATTCGTAACGGTTAGTGAGCATATTGGTCATCAAATCGTTATTAATAAAATTGTAGGTCGTAACTTCTTTAAAAATCCTGGATTACACCGAAGTTTAATGGGTGATGGAATTTCAACCATGGTCGCTTCACTGATTGGTGGACCACCAAGTACAACTTATGGTGAAAACATTGGCGTTCTTGCCATTACAAGAATTTATAGTATATGGGTGATCGGTGGTGCAGCAGTCCTTGCACTTATCTTAGGATTTGTAGGTAAATTTACAGCGCTTGTATCAAGTATTCCCACTCCAGTAATGGGTGGTGTGTCAATCCTGTTATTCGGTATTATCGCTTCAAGTGGTTTACGAATGCTCGTTGAATCGAAAGTGGATTTTGGCGATAAGCGAAACTTAGTCATCGCTTCTGTCATTTTAGTTTTAGGGATTGGTAAAGCCCATATTGATTTAACGGTGAATCAAATTCATTTAAATATTGAAGGTATGGCGTTAGCAGCACTTGCAGGTATTATTTTAAACGCTATCTTGCCTGAATCAAAAACACATGAAGATTACTAAAAAAAATTACAATAAAATAAAAAGGGGCTATTTACTTTGAGACATTTACACTCGATCACAGATTTATCTAACGAAGCAATCATGACTACGATTCAACGTGCAATCGATATTAAAAATGGTAATGTCGCAAATTTTTCAGAAATTTATGCAGCAAACCTGTTTTTTGAAAACTCTACACGTACAAAATGTTCATTCGAAGTGGCAGAACGTAAATTAGGTATGCAAGTGATACCATTTGAAACTGGTACTTCGTCAGTGACAAAAGGTGAAAGTCTTTATGATACTTGCAAAACAATGGAAAGCATCGGATGTAACGTTTTAGTCATCCGTCATCCTGAGAATGATTACTATAAACAGTTAGATGGATTAAATATACCAATTGTTAATGGTGGTGACGGTTCAGGACAGCATCCAACGCAATGTTTATTAGATTTGATGACGATTTATGAAGAGTTCGGAAAGTTCGATGGTTTAAAAGTAGTGATTTGCGGAGATATCTTGAACTCACGTGTTGCACGAAGTAACTTCGATGCTTTAACTCGTTTAGGTGCAGAGGTTAAGTTTGTCGCTCCAGATGCCTGGATTGATAACTCAATACCTGCTGAATACGTTAATATTGATGATGTGATAGAAGAAGTGGATGTTTGTATGTTACTGCGCGTACAACATGAACGTCATGATAAAGCATCATCGTTTACGAAAGAAGAATATAATAACAGATTTGGTCTTAATCAAGCACGTTATGATAAGTTAAAAGATAATGCAATTATATTACATCCTGCACCTGTTAATCGTGATGTTGAAATAGCAAGTGAACTAGTAGAAGCACCGAAAGCGAGAATCTTTAAACAAATGGAGAACGGTGTATATACTCGCATGAGTATATTATCTCAAGTCATTGAAGGAAATCAGTAAAACATGTAATAAGAATTAGAAAATTGTAAAATAAACATAAATCATATTTTAAGGAGTGCATACTATGTCAACAATACTTAGAGGTGGCAAAATATTAATCAATGGTGAATTAACAGAACGAGATATTAGAATTAAGGATGGAAAGATTACTGAAATCGGTGAAAAATTAAATGTCTACGATTCAGAAATTATCGATCTAAACGGACAGTTTGTATCTCAAGGTTTTGTCGATGTGCACGTTCATTTACGTGAACCAGGTGGCGAACATAAAGAAACGATTGAAACAGGTACAAAAGCTGCAGCACGTGGGGGATTCACAACTGTATGCCCGATGCCAAATACGCGTCCTGTACCAGATTCAGTAGAAAACCTGGAGGCATTAAACGCTTCAATTGAAAAGAATGCGAAAGTTCGTGTATTACCATATGCTTCTATCTCTGTGCGACAAAAAGGTGAAGAACTTGTTGATTTTACAGCATTAAAAGAACATGGGGCATTCGCTTTTACAGATGATGGTGTCGGCGTACAAACTGCGTCAGTAATGTATGAAGCGATGCAACAAGCAGCAGCACTTGATATGGCAATTGTTGCACATTGTGAAGATAATTCACTGATTTATGGCGGTGCGATGCATGAAGGTAAAGTGAGCAATGCATTAAATATTCCGGGTATCCCATCAATTTGTGAAGCGGTTCAAATTGCTCGTGACGTGTTACTTGCTGAAGCAGCGGATTGTCACTACCATGTATGTCACGTGTCAAGTAAAGAAAGTGTTCGAGTCATTCGTGATGCGAAACGTGCAGGCATTAAAGTCACTGCAGAAGTTACACCACATCACTTATTATTGAATGAAGAAGTAATCACAAAAGATGACGCGATTCTTAAAATGAACCCGCCGTTACGTGCAAAAGAAGATCAGGAAGCGTTAATTGAAGCGTTATTAGATGGCACGATTGATTTTATCGCAACAGATCATGCACCACACGCTGCTGATGAAAAAGCACAATCGATGACGAAAGCACCTTTTGGTATCGTTGGTAGCGAAACAGCATTCCCATTACTATATACAAAGTTCGTTAAAAATGGAGACTGGACTTTACAGCAATTGATTGATTATTTAGCAGTAAAACCTGGTGAAGTATTTAACTTACCATATGGCAAACCATTAGAAGTTGACGCTATCGCAGATATTACTGTTATTGACTTAGATGAAGCGTATGAAATAAAAGCTGAAGATTTCTTGTCAAAATCAAGTAACACACCATTTATCGGTGAAAAAGTATTCGGTAACGTAACGAAGACATTTGTAGAAGGACAATTAGCTTATGAGGGGGCACACCATGCGTAATAAAAAATATTTAGTATTAGAAGACGGTACAGTTTTTAATGGCTATGCATTTGGTAGCGATAAAGAAGTAGTTGGAGAAATCGTATTTAACACTGCGATGACAGGTTATCAGGAAACATTGTCTGATCCATCTTATACTGGACAAATCATTACGTTCACTTATCCGTTAATCGGTAACTATGGTATTAACAGAGATGACTTTGAAACATTAAATCCATCATTAAAGGCGATGGTTATTCGTGAATTATGTGATTTTCCAAGTAACTTTAGAAATACTGCAAGCCTTGATGAAACATTAAAAAGTTATGATGTGCCTGGTATTGACGGTGTTGATACACGTCAATTAACTCGAATCATTAGACAGCATGGTGTCTTACGTGCAGCGTTAATCAATGATGCTTCTAAAGTTGATGAAACGATTGCATCGTTAAAAACAACTGAGTTACCTACAGATGAAGTCGCACAAGTCTCTACAAAAACACCATACATCTCAACAGGTAGTGACTTACGTGTTGTACTAATCGACTTTGGTAAAAAAGAAAATATCGTTCGAGAATTAAACTTACGTGGCTGTGACGTTACTGTAATGCCTTATACTACAACTGCTGAAGAAATCTTACGTGTACAACCGGATGGCGTAATGCTTTCAAACGGGCCAGGTAATCCAGAAGTTGTGACTGAAGGGATTGAAATGATTAAAGGAATTTTAGGAAAAGTGCCATTCTTCGGTATTTGTTTAGGACATCAATTATTCAGCTTAGCGTGTGGCGCAACCACTTTCAAATTAAAATTCGGTCACCGAGGAGCGAATCATCCTGTTAAAAATTTAGCAACGGGTAAGATTGAAATAACGTCTCAAAACCATGGTTATGCAGTTGATGCTGATTCTATTACAAATACAGATCTAGAAATTACGCATATCGCTTTAAACGATGGCACTGTTGAAGGTGTTAAACATAAAACGGTACCAGCATTTTCGGTACAATATCACCCTGAAGCATCTCCAGGGCCACATGATCCAAACTATTTATTTGATGAATTTATCGATTTAATGACTAACTTTAAGGAGCGAACAAAATAATGCCTAAACGTAATGATATTAAAACAATTCTAGTGATTGGATCAGGTCCAATTATTATCGGTCAAGCAGCAGAATTTGACTACGCCGGTACACAAGCATGTCTTGCCTTAAAAGAAGAAGGATACAAAGTTATTCTTGTGAACTCAAATCCAGCAACCATCATGACAGATACAGAAATTGCAGATAAAGTTTATATCGAACCATTAACATTAGATTTCGTTGCGCGTATCATTCGTAAAGAACAACCAGATGCTTTACTGCCAACATTAGGTGGTCAAACAGGGTTAAATATGGCTGTTCAATTAGAAGAAGCGGGTATCTTAAAAGAAAACAACGTTAAACTATTAGGTACAGAATTATCCTCTATCAACCAGGCAGAAGATAGAGACTTATTCAGAAGCTTAATGTACGAATTAGATGTGCCGGTACCTGAAAGTGATATCGTTAATACGGTTGAACAAGCAGTTGATTTTGGAAATGAAATTGGTTACCCAGTAATTGTACGCCCGGCATTTACGATGGGTGGTACAGGTGGGGGTATTTGTCACGATGAGAGAGAATTAATTGAAATCGTAACGAATGGTTTAAAATATTCACCAGTAACACAATGTTTAATTGAAAAATCAATCGCAGGCTATAAAGAAATTGAGTACGAAGTAATGAGAGACTCAAATGATAATGCAATTGTAGTTTGTAATATGGAAAATATTGATCCGGTGGGTATTCATACGGGTGATTCAATCGTAGTTGCACCTTCACAAACATTAAGCGATAAAGAATATCACATGTTACGTGACGTATCATTAAGAATCATTCGTGCGTTAAAAATTGAAGGTGGATGTAACGTACAGTTAGCATTAGATCCACATTCATTTAATTATTATATTATCGAAGTTAATCCACGTGTATCACGTTCATCAGCATTAGCTTCGAAAGCAACAGGATATCCAATTGCAAAGCTGGCAGCGAAGATAGCGGTCGGTCTAACATTAGATGAAATGTTAAATCCGGTAACAGGTACGAGCTATGCAGCATTTGAACCAGCGCTTGACTATGTCGTATCTAAAATTCCACGTTTCCCATTCGATAAATTTGAAAAAGGTGAACGTGTATTAGGAACACAAATGAAAGCAACTGGGGAAGTCATGGCTATCGGACGTACTTATGAAGAGTCATTATTAAAGGCAATTCGTTCTTTAGAATATGGCGTACACCATTTAGGATTACCGAACGGTGAAAACTTCGAATTGGATTTCATTGAAAAACGTATTAAAGAACAAGATGATGAGCGTTTATTCTTTATTGGTGAAGCAATTCGTCGTGGAATTTCTTTAGATGATATTCATGAATGGACGAAGATTGATTACTTCTTCTTAAATAAATTCCAACATATTATCGATATTGAGCATGACCTAAAGGGACATATTGGCGATATTGATCGTTTAGAATGGGCAAAAAAATATGGCTTTAGCGACCGTGTTATTGCACATCGCTGGAATATGACTGAACGTGAAATCTATGATTTAAGACAAGCAAATAACATCAATCCAGTATTTAAGATGGTTGATACATGTGCATCAGAATTTGAATCTAATACACCATACTTCTATGGTACTTATGAAAATGAAAATGAATCTATTGTAAGTGACAAGAAGAAAGTCATCGTATTAGGATCTGGACCTATTCGTATCGGTCAAGGGGTAGAATTTGATTATGCGACAGTGCATGCTGTATGGGCAATTCGTGAAATGGGTTATGAAGCAATTATCATTAACAATAACCCTGAAACTGTGTCAACGGACTTCTCTATCTCAGATAAATTATACTTTGAACCTTTAACTGAAGAAGATGTTATGAACATTATTAACCTTGAAAAACCTGAAGGTGTAGTCGTTCAGTTCGGCGGACAAACAGCAATCAACTTAGCAGAGAAATTGACAAAATATGGTGTAAAAGTATTAGGGACTTCATTAGAAAACTTAGATCGTGCTGAAGACCGTAAAGAATTTGAAGCGTTAATGCAAAGAATTGAAATTCCTCAACCATTAGGAAAAACAGCAACGTCTGTAGAAGAAGCGGTAGATAATGCTAACTTTATCGGTTATCCGGTACTTGTTCGTCCATCATACGTATTAGGTGGTCGCGCGATGGAAATCGTATATAATGAGCCAGAACTTGTGGATTATATGAATAGAGCAGTTAAAGCAAGTCCAGAACATCCGGTATTAATTGACCGTTACTTGACAGGTAAAGAAATTGAAGTAGATGCAATCTGTGATGGTAAGACAGTGGTGATTCCAGGTATTATGGAACATATTGAACGTGCTGGGGTTCACTCTGGTGACTCAATCGCAGTTTACCCACCACAAACATTAACTGAAAAACAAATCGATACGTTAGTAGACTACACAACACGCTTAGCGCATGGTTTAGAAATCGTAGGATTATTAAACATTCAATTTGTTATTGCGGATGAGGAAATTTATGTATTAGAAGTAAACCCACGTGCATCTCGTACAGTTCCATTCTTAAGTAAGATTACAGATGTTCCGATGGCGAACATCGCGATGAAAGGTATTTTAGGAGAGTCATTACTGGATAAAGGTTACAAAGAAGGTTTAGTACCATTTAAAGATGGCGTATTCGTAAAAGCACCTGTATTCAGTTTCTCAAAACTTAAAAATGTTGATATTACATTAGGACCAGAGATGAAATCAACAGGTGAAGTTATGGGGAAAGATAAAACGCTTGAAAAAGCATTATACAAAGGGTTAGTAGCAAGTGGATTGCAAGTAAAAGATCATGGTACAGCGTTAATCACTGTAGCAGATAAAGACAAACAGGAAGCGCTGGGACTTGTAAAACGATTACATGAAATTGGCTACCGTATTATGGCAACGAGTGGTACTGCTAAACTATTAAAAGAGAATAATATTCCGGCGGTAGAAGTAAGTAAGATAGGTACAGAATTTAACTTATTAGATGTTATTCGTGATGGACATGTTCAAATTGTTATTAACACAATGACAAATGGTAAGCAAACTGAACGTGATGGCTTCCAGATTAGACGTGATTCTGTTGATAATGGTGTACCTTGCTTAACATCATTAGATACTGCACGTGCATTAATTGAAGTGATTGAGAGTATGACATTTAATATGAATCAAATGTAGGAGGGATCACTATGCAGGAAGAAATGAGAGTCGTAAGTCAACAAAGCATCGCAAAAAATATTTATGAAATTGTACTTGAAGGTCAAATTACGAAAGAAATGACAACACCTGGACAGTTTGTTCATATTAGAGTAGGGAATTCTTCTGAGTTTATGCTACGTCGTCCCATTTCTATTTGCGAAGTTGATCAATCTAAACATACATTAACCTGTTTATATCGTGCAGATGGTAAGGGTACTAAAGTATTATCACAATTAAAACAAGGTGATACTGTTGATATTCTGGCACCACTGGGACATGGATTCCCGGTAGACGCAGCAGGAAATACTGCATTACTTATCGGCGGAGGAATAGGTGTTCCTCCTTTATATGAATTATCGAAACAATTGAATGCGCGTGGCGTTAAAACAATTCATATATTAGGTTTCCAATCAAAAGAAGATATATTTTACCTGGAGCAGTTTAGTACTTTAGGTGAAACACATATCGCGACTGTTGATGGTTCTTTTGGTACTCAAGGATTTGTCACTGATGTTATTAAAGCATTACCTAAGACTTATGATACTTTTTATACATGTGGCCCAATCGTGATGATAAAAGCGATAGAAAACGCATTACCGGATACGCCAGGATATGTATCACTTGAAGAACGAATGGGATGCGGTATCGGTGCATGTTATGCTTGTGTATGCAAAGCAGATAATGAAGAAGGTTATGTAAAAATATGTACAGACGGTCCTGTATTTGAGAAAGGAGCGTTAGCCCTATGAGTCGATTAAATGTTAAATTACCAGGATTAGATTTAAAAAATCCGATTATGCCTGCTAGCGGCTGTTTCGCATTCGGAAAAGAATTTGCGAACTTTTATGATTTAAATGAACTAGGTGCCATAATGATAAAAGCTGCTACACCTGAGTTGCGCTTTGGTAATCCAACGCCACGTGTTGCTGAAACTTCAAGCGGTATGATTAATGCGATTGGGTTACAAAATCCTGGTGTTGACCATATTATTGCACATGAATTGAAATGGCTTGAACAATTTGAAACAGCGATTATAGCAAATGTTGCGGGTTCAAAAGAAGAAGATTATGTTGAGGTTGCTGAAAAGATTTCAAAGTCACCAAACGTAAAAGCATTAGAACTGAATATCAGTTGTCCAAATGTCAAAGAGGGTGGTATTCAGTTCGGAACTGACCCAAAAACAGCAGCTGAATTAACACGAAAAGTAAAAGCAGTCTCTCATGTACCCGTATATGTTAAATTATCACCGAACGTTACGAATATCGTAGAGATGGCAGTAGCTGTTGCTGAATATGCTGACGGTATTACTATGATAAATACACTCGTTGGACTTCGTATCAATGAAAAAACAGGTGCACCAATTATTGCAAATGTTGTCGGAGGACTTAGTGGACCTGCAGTTAAACCGGTAGCAATGCGTATGGTTTATGAGGTTCGTAAAGCCTTACCTGATTTCCCAATTATCGCAATGGGTGGCGTTACAGATGCACAGGATGTAATTGACTTTATTTCTGTAGGTGCTGATGCTGTTGCAGTAGGTACAGCAAACTTCCAGAATCCTAATGTTTGTATAGATATCATTAACAGTTTACCTGATTATTTAGATAAACTTGGTGTAAACCATATTCTTGAATTAAAAAATAGAACGCATCAATTACTGGAGGCAAAATAAATGTTTCATAAACCGATTATTGCATTAGATTTTAAAAATATGGATGAAGTAAATGCATTTTTAAAACCATTTGATGAACCGTTATTTGTGAAAGTCGGTATGGAATTATTTATGCAGAATGGTCCGGAAATTGTTAAAGTGATTCGTAGTCAAGGCCATGAAATATTTTTAGACTTAAAACTTTATGATATACCTAATACCGTGCGTCAAGCCATGTTAGGTTTAGGAAAGCTAGATATACAAATGGTGAATGTACATGCAGCAGGCGGAAAAAAGATGATGCAGGAAGCGATGAATGGATTGCGTGATGCAGGAAGTGAAGCGAAATTAATAGCTGTAACGCAATTGACAAGTACATCGGAAGCGGTAATGCAAAATGAACAAGGTATACCGCTAACGATCGATGAATGCATATTAAATTATGCAACATTAACACGTGACGCAGGGCTTGATGGTGTTGTATGTTCTGCTAATGAAAGTAAAATGTTAAGAGATGCTTTAGGTGAAGACTTTTTAAAAGTAACTCCAGGTATCAGAACATTGACTGATGCTGTTGGAGATCAAGTGCGTGTAGCGACACCAGAATTCGCTAAAGAGAATGGTTCAACTCATATTGTAGTTGGTAGATCAATCACTCAAGACGTTAATCCTGTAGAAAAATATTATTCAATAAAGAAAGCGTGGGAAAATCATGTTAAGTAAAAACATAGCGAAATCATTATTAGAAATTGGAGCAGTATCTTTACAACCAAATGATCCATTTACATGGTCATCAGGGATTAAAAGTCCGATTTATTGTGATAACCGTTTAACGATGAGTTACCCTGCAGTTCGCGACGAGATTGCTGAAGGTTTAAAAACTTTAGTTGAGGAACATTTCAGTGATGTCGAAGTTTTAGCGGGAACTGCAACAGCCGGCATTCCACATGCTGCTTTTGTTTCTCAAAAGATGAACTTACCAATGAGCTATGTACGTTCTTCAAGTAAGAAACATGGAAAAGGCAATCAGATTGAAGGGAAAGTTGAACCTGGGCAGAAAGTTGTTGTTATAGAAGATTTAATTTCTACTGGTGGATCAGCAATAGATGCTGCTGATGCTTTAAAAGCACATGGTGCTGAAGTTTTAGGAATTGTTGCGATATTTAGCTATCAGTTATCCAAAGGTAAAGAACGTTTAGCAGAAAGTGGTTATGAATATTACACATTAAGTGATTTTGATACGTTAATTCAAGTCGCAAAAGAAATGAACAAAATTGAAGCAAGTGATATCGACGGATTAACAGAATGGCGTGACACTTTATAATGTTAAAAAAAACTGTTTAATGTATACTTACATTAAACAGTTTTTTATGAGGTGACAATAATGGCAGATAAATGGGGACATATTAATAAATTTATAAAAAATCCAACACCTGTGGCTGGGAAAAAAAGAATTGACACTGAAATTAAGGATAACGAAAAATTTTCTAAAAATAAATTGATTGCGCAAGTTAAACGACCTATTAAAGAATTTGATTATCAAATCGACTCTTTCTTTAACTATGTTTATAGAACAGTTGCAATGCCGAATAAAATTATTGATAATCCAAAAAGCAGTAAATATTTTTTCTTTGCAGCACTGAACTTTATCGTCTATTTACTGCTAATATTTGCACTAGGTGCATTTTATTCTACTCAATTTAATGTTGAATCAGGACTAAGAATGACTGTAAGTGGGGCAATTTTCTCCTTAGTTTCAATATTTTTTACATTTCTTATTCAAATGGTAGCATTGAATCGCACGAATAATTTCTATAAAGTATTTGTAGATTCGATCAGTTATTATACTACATATAATCTATTTGTCATATTTGAGCTCATCGCTTTATATTTTTCACCAGAAACAGTGGTGCTTTTTTACATTATTCGTTTCTTAATTATCATGACAATTCCATTTAAGCTTTTTGTAACATATCGTGAAATGAATAATATAAAAATGGATGTTTTTCCGCTGCACATTACTTTTATCATTATTATGGTAATCTATATCTTTATTTCTAAAGATATTGAATGGTTAAATTTCTTTAAATTTGCAATGACAAAATAAAACGAGACTGAATTTTTCAGTCTCGTTTTATTTTTTATAAGTTTTATTTACCAAATATCTCATTGTTAATTTTTTCAGCAATTGTATCAATATCATCTGTAATCATTGATACATATAATTTAATTTTAGGTTCAGTACCAGAAGGGCGAAGTGCAATCCATCCTTCTTCAAAGTAGAACTTTAATACATTTGCTGGAGGTAATTCTAATCGAGTGATACTTTCAGCTATTGTACTTGTCTGCGCTAAGAAATCTTCAGTTTTAATCACTTTATATCCAGCAATTTCAACAGGTATATTTTGTCGATTTTCACGCATGATCGTATCAATCTTGCTTTTTCCTTCTTGGCCTTCAAATGTATGTGAGAATAATTTTTCCTGATACTTGCCGTATTTAGCATATATCTCATTCATTGCATCTACAATTGTTTTACCTTCATTTTTTAGTTCGCTCGCATGTTTAATAATCAATGGAACGATTTGTACGGCATCTTTATCACGTACGAAAGGACCAGCCATAAATCCGTAACTTTCTTCATATCCAAAGATATAATTATAATCTTTATTTGCTTCAAAAGAAGCAATTTTTTCAGCGATAAATTTAAATCCAGTCAATACATCAAACATCTTCACATTATTTTGTTCTGCAATGACTTTACCTAATTCACTTGTCACAATAGACTTTACTGCAGCACGATTTTCAGTGTCTTGTGTTGAATGAATTCTATAATTTAGGAGTAATGCGCCAATTTGATTACCATTAAAATAGTGGAATTGTCCATCAACTTGAGCGACAATACCCATTCTATCAGCATCTGGATCCGTCGCAATAAGTAAATCAGCGTTGCTTTTTTTAGCATACTCAATCGCCATATCAAAAGCATCGTGATCTTCCGGGTTTGCAGATTTTACAGAAGAGAAATCTGCATCTGGTACAGCCTGTTCTTTTACGATTTCGTATTTTGTGAAGTTCAGTGCATCTAAAATCTCAGGCACGATTGGAACACTTGTCCCATGTAAACTCGTAAATATAACCTTTAAGTCTGAAGATGGAATACTTTCAACTAAATTTAATACTTCCTGTTTATATGATTCAATAACGCTTGTTTCTACGTATTCAATTAACCCTTTGCTAACTAAAACTTCTTTATCTTCAGATTGTAAATTGAACACATCATCAATCTTATCAATAAAGTCACTTACTTTTGCAGCACCTTCTATTGCTAATTGACCGCCATCTGGTCCGTAAATCTTGATACCGTTGTATTCTGGAGGATTGTGACTTGCAGTAATCATCACACCTGCATCTGTTTTAAGGTGTCTTACACAGTAAGAAAGTTCAGGTGTCGTATGATAACGGTCAAACATGAATGTTTTTACGCCATAACTACCAAGTACGCATGCAATCACATCACAAAATTCAGGTGAAAAATGACGTGTATCATAAGCGATAACGACAGTAGCATCTTTTTTCACTTCATTTAAATATTTTGCAAGCCCAGTAGCAACTTTTTGAACTGTGTACTTATTTAATCGATTAGGACCTAGACCGATTTTCCCACGGATACCTGCTGTACCGAATGCAAGTGCACCGACATATCCATCTTCTTTCAATGCTTCAGAAGTGGCTGAATAAACTTCTTGAGTAATTAAACTGTTTTCAATATTTGATTCCCATAATTCACGAACTGACATGTGCTTCCATCTCCTTAGTAATCATCATATATTTATTAAAACAGGTAATGATATCGTTTACAATTAATTTCTATTGGACTTTTCCCTATAATTTCTTTTTTAATACAACATATTCAAAAGGACTGAGATCGTAAAAGTTTTTAATTGCAATGTCCTCATTATAGTTCGAAAGAATGACCATAAATTCACCCATTCTTGGCAAGTTAACGATGTGATGCAATGGTGTTGGATTAAAAAGTAAAATGAGTTCGGATTTTGAATCAAATAATAAAATACCGAGCAAAGGATGTTCCAATTCAAATGGAATAATGCGTTTTTTGATTTTATTGATATTTTTAGTTCTAAAAATGCGATGTTCATTTCTAATTTGAATTGCTCTTTTTATCAGGTTGATATCTTCTTTGTATTTTATGCGTCGGTTCCAGTCAATGCGATTAATGAAGTCACTTAAATTATACGTATTCCCGTGGCCATATTTAGTTCGGTAAAATTCCTGGCCGGCATGGAGAAACGGGGTACCCAGTGATAAAATTGTAAAAACTGTTGCTAACTGATGAATCATATTTTTTTCTTCTAAAGATTTATTACTTGTATAGTTGATGCGATCAAATAATGTATGATTATCATGAACTTCTACATAGTTCACAGTTTGGTTGACGGGTAACTGGCCTTTGTGTCCAATAAATATATTGAACATTCTTTCATAATACCTACCACCACCATTAAAATATCCTCGATCCATCAAATTAAAGTTATTACCTTTTAATGTATCTCTAAAATAATCATTGAAAAAATGTATTTCCGGAAGATTATATGCGTTTTCATGTGTTGATTTAAGTTCTTTCGGAAGTGCTGTAGCGAGATCCCAACCTTCACCAAGTAAAAATGCATTTGGATTATCACGCATGACAACAGACTTAATTTCCTGCATGGTATCAATATCAATCGTTCCCATTAAATCAAAGCGGAACCCATCAATTTTAAATTCATGGATGTAATATTTAATCGTATCAACAAAGAATTTACGCATCATTAGACGTTCTGTTTTTGTGTCATTACCGACGCCTGTTCCGTTGCTTACTGTACCGTCCTCATGATATCTAAAGTAATATCCCGGCACGAGCTTATCAAAACTTGAATTCGGCATATAGAATACATGATTAAATACGACATCTAATATGACGCCAATACCTTTTTCATGAAATGCTTGGACAACCTGCTTTAATTCCTGAATCCTTTTTGCGGCATTAGTAGGTTGTGTTGAATAACTGCCATCGATTGTCTGAAAGTATTCTGGATCATAGCCCCAGTTATATGCTTTTTCAAATTCTACATCGTCAACTCGCGCAAAATCATTGATGGGTAGTAATTCTACATGCGTAATACCTAAACGAGTCAAGTAATCAAAACCTGTTGATTCACCTGTCGATGTCATCGTATGGGGTTCAATTAATCCAAGTAATTTACCTTTTTTCTCTGGAGAAACCCCACTATTAGGATGCATCGTAAAATCTCTTACATGTACTTCATAAATAAGAGCATCTTTCTGCATTGTTTCAGGACGTGAAAATTCATAGAAACCATCGAGGTTAGTTTTATTAAAATCGATAACGACAGATTCAGTAGCGTTCAATGTTAATCCTTTTGAGTACGGATCATTTACCTGAATCCATTGGTGGTTAATATATGCATCATAATGATAACTTTGGAGATGGTAATTTCCATATAAAGTGATACGGTGTGTACCATCATTTAATTTTTCCATCGTATGACTCTTATCATTAATATTGAGCTTGATTACTTTTGCAACTGGTGACCACACTGTAAATGTCGTTTTGTTGTCACGAACAATTGCACCAAATTCGTGTTCACGAGCATCAAACATTTGTTCAAAAGTATTCGTTTGGGTAACTTTACCTAATATTACAGGTATTTTTAGTTGTTTGATATGAATAAAATATTTATCTGAAATATCAATAGGTCTATCTGTTTTAAACTTATAGTAAGAATGATTTTCAAAATGATTCGTTTCAATTAAATCGAGATTATGTACAAATTTATTGCTAACAAGCTGGATTGTCTTAAAATAGTTTTGTGGATTTTCGACTAAATCATAATGTAACGTGATAATCTGAAAATCATCAATATATGCTGTGCTCATAACAACCTCCTGATATGATTATTATATCGAGTTTTTCAGTTATTAGTAAATAATATGATATTATTATTAAAATTATGATGACAGATGTATACTAATAATATATAAGCATTTGTGTTATAAATTTTATTATGTTTAACGCCATACAAGTTAACACGAATGTAATATTTTTCTTTGAATTAATTTACACTAATTGACGTAATATTTACAAAATTATCATATAATAAAAGATAGAGAATAGAAGCGGTAAAGGGTGAGGGTATGATTACAGATTTAGACAAATATTTATTTCACCAGGGAACACATTATCAATCTTATTCATTTTTAGGTGCGCATTATCATCCGGAGACGAAAGAAACGACGTTTAGTGTCTGGGCACCAAATGCTTTAGATGTTTCAGTTACATTAGATGAAAATAATTGGACAGGAAATCATTTTAATTTAACTAGAGTTGAGGATAGCGGTATTTTTACAGGAACGTTCAAAGTACATGAGAACACCGCTTATAAATACAAGATAACGCCTCAGAATGGAGAACCTTTTTTAAAAGCTGATCCTTATGCATTTTATGCAGAGAAACGACCACATACAGCTTCAATCGTTCGTAACATTGATTATAATTGGCAGGATAAGCAATGGATGAATAAACGTAAGAACTTTAATCATTTATCTTCTCCGATGAATATTTATGAAGTGCATCTCGGAACATGGAAAAAGCATGAAGCAAATCGTACAGCAGAAGATACGATAGATACTTATACCGATAAAACGCACTATTCATATCTCGAAATGGCAGAAAATCTTGTTCCATATTTAGTTGAAATGGGTTATACCCATGTTGAACTGATGCCGATAACCGAACATCCTTTTGACTTAAGCTGGGGATATCAAGTGACAGGATATTATGCGCCGACATCGAGATTCGGGACACCTCAGGATTTTAAGTATTTTATCGATCAATGTCATCAGCATAATATCGGTGTCATTCTTGATTGGGTACCCGCACATTTCTGTAAAGATGAACATGGATTACGTATGTTTGATGGTACACCACTTTTTGAATATCAAGATATGTATCGTGCAGAAAAGCGTAGCTGGGGAACATTGACTTTTGATTTTGGACGTACAGAAGTTCAGAGCTTTTTAATCTCAAATGCTATTTTCTGGTTAACAGAGTATCATGTAGATGGCTTAAGAGTTGATGCAGTACATAGTATGACAGACCTCAACTTTGAGAACTATGAAGCTCATGAGAAGATTTATAATGATGAAGGAACAAATGAACATAAAGAAGCGGTTGCTTTTATAAAGAAATTAAATGATGAAATTCATAAAGCTGTACCACATGCAATTATGATAGCAGAGGATTCTTCGGATATTACGTCCATTACAACACCTGTTAAAGATGGTGGGTTTGGATTTGATTATAAATGGGATCTCGGATTTATGCATGATACATTAGATTATTTTGAAGTGGCTCCGGAGGACAGACAAAGGTATCATAATCACCTCAATTTCCCGATGATGTATCGATATAATGAACATTATATATTGCCGTTTTCACATGATGAAGTTGTTCATGGGAAATTATCAATGCTTGATAAAATGCCTGGAGATGAATGGAGAAAGTTTGCACAATATAGATTATTATATGGCTATCAATTGACACAACCTGGTAAGAAACTAAACTTTATGGGTAGTGAAATTGGAATGTATGCTGAATGGAAAGATAAAGATCAAGTAGACTGGTTCTTATTGGATTATCCTGTACATAGTGGCTTACATCGTTTCATAAAAGATTTTAATAAATTGTATTTAAGAGAGAAAGCATTATTTGAACAGGATTTTAGTCACGATGGATTTCAATGGATTGATGCAGATAATAATGAACAGCGTTTATTGAGTTATATACGTCGGGCAAAAGATGGTACTGAACTCATCGTACTATTAAATTTCTCACCTGAAGTTTATTATGATTTTAAAGTTGGTGTATCTGAACCAGGAAAATATCGGGAGTTATTTAATTCAGATGCTAAGCAATATGGCGGTTCAAATCAGGTAATAACAAAATATTTATTTAGTAATCCAAACCCTATGCATGGTTTAAATCATTCGATACAAGGGAAAATACCACCATTAGGTTTTGTTATTTATAAGAAAGTTAAGGAGCGAAAAAATTTATCTAAATAAAGAATTTTTTTCAAGAAAACTATAAATAATTTAAGAATAGGGGATTTCAAAATGGCTAAAGAAATTGTTGGTATGTTATTAGCAGGTGGTAAAGGTACAAGGTTAGGTCAATTAACAAAAAATGTGGCAAAACCAGCAGTACCATTTGGGGGGAAATATAGAATCATCGATTTTACCTTAAGTAATTTAACGAACTCAAATATTAATACTGTAGGGGTACTCGTTCAATATGCACCTTTAATGTTAAACCGCCATATTGGTATGGGTAAACCTTGGTCGCTGGATAAACTTGATGGTGGAGTTACAGTCCTTGCACCGTTTGCTGATCAGACTGGTGCTTCATGGTTTGAAGGAACAGCAGATGCAATTACAAAAAATATTCATTTTATCGATCAATATGATCCGGAATATTTATTAATATTATCAGGAGATCATATTTATCAAATGGACTATCAGGCAATGCTTGATCATCATAAAGAAAAGAATGCAGATGCGACGATTTCTGTAATCGAAGTACCTTTTGAAGAAGCAAGTCGATTCGGTATTTTAAATACAGAAGAAGATCTTAAAATTTATGAGTTTGATGAGAAACCGGCAGTTCCTAAAAATAATTTAGCTTCAATGGGAATTTATATCTTTAATTGGAAAGTATTACGTGAATATTTAGTTGAAGATGAAAAAGATACACAGTCTGAACACGATTTCGGGAATGATATTATTCCAAAAATGTTAGCGGATAATAAACTATTATATGCTTATCGTTTTGATGGTTACTGGAAAGATGTTGGTACGATACAGTCATATTGGGAAGCTAATATGGATTTATTAAATGAAGATTTATCTGAATTATTAAATAGTAAGACATGGCCAACATTTTCTCATGAGGCTAATTTACCTCCTCAATTTATTGGTAGTGAAGCGAATATAACTGATTCATTAATTTGTCCTGGGTCATTTATCTTTGGTCACGTTGAACACTCAGTTTTATTTAGTGAAGTAACTGTTGGTAATGGTACTTTCATTAAAGACTCTATTATTCACCCTAAAACAGTAATCGGTGAAAACTGTAAAATTGATAAGGCGATTATCATGCATAAAATAAATATTCCTGATGGCACTGTAATAGATGGTAATAATAGTGAAGAACCAATTGTAGTTGGACCAGATAATTTAAGCGAGTTCACAGGAGGTAGTAGATAATGAGATCATTAATGGGTTTAATTAATATTGAAAATGAACATGATTTTTTAGAAGAATTAACTTATTTTAGAAATGGTGCAAGTGTTCCATTTGCAGGACGTTATCGTCTTGTTGATTTTAGTTTATCTAATATGGTAAATAGCGGTACAAATGAAGTTGCTCTATTTGTTAATCAGAAATATCGTTCATTAATGGACCATTTGGAAAATGGTGATAACTTTGGATTAGATGATAGACTATCTCGTTTATTCGTTTTACCTCCTGATTGGCATGATCCGACAGATATTTCTCGTGGTGACTTGCGTCATTTCCATAACAACCGTGATTTCTTTACAAGATCAAAAGCAACAGATGTCATTATTTCAGGGTCACAGTTTATTGTCAATACTGATTTTAAAGAAGCTTTTAAACATCATATTGAAAGTGATGCTGATATTACACTGATTACAGAACAAAAAGAGCACTTGGAAGAAATGCACCAACCATTGTTACGCGTCAATACAGAAGGTAAACGTGTAACATTTTTAAATCACGACCAGGAAAATCACCATATTTTCACTGGTACTTATATAGTGAAGAAAGATAAATTGTTTGAAATTATGGATTTCTGTATTCAAAACTATAAAGATAGTTTCTTTGTTCAAGGTATTCAGGAACGTATGCATGAATTAAATATTATGTTTTTTGATATTGAAGAGACAACAATGTATATCAATTCTTTAAAAGCATTTTACAAGTGTAATCTTGATATTTTAGATCCTGATAAATATAAGAAAATATTTATGAAGGAAAATCGTATCAAAACTAAGATTTCTAATCAACCCCCTACAAAGTATAAAGATGGATGTATCGTTAAAAATTCAACCGTTGCTAATGGCTGTGTAATTGAAGGCCAAATTGAAAATAGTATCTTATATCGTGGTGTAAAAGTTGAAAAGGGTGCAGTGATTAAAAATTCAATTATTATGACGAATTGCTGTATTCATAAAGATGCTTACATTGAAAATGTAATACTTGATAAGGATGTTACGGTTAATGAACATCAAAAGTTAATTGGATCAACAGATAAACCATTTGTAGTTGCCAAACGACAAACAATTTAACAGAAAGTTGGAAGATAATAATGAAAAAAGTATTGTTTGTGGCTTCAGAATGTACACCATTCTTTAAATCTGGAGGACTTGCCGATGTTATCGGTAGTCTTCCAAAATATTTAAATCAAACGAATCAATGTGAAGTTCGTGTCATTTTACCGATGTATGCAAGCTTGAAAAAAGAGTATCGAGATATGCTTGAAGAAGAAATGGTTTACCAGACACCAGTTGGGTGGCGTTTTCAATATACACGTATCTTATCTTTAGAATTAGAAGGTATTAAGTATTACTTTGTTGATAATTTACAGTATTTCGGTCGCGATGGTATGTATGGATATGAAGATGACAGTGAAAGATTTGTATTCTTTTCAAATGCAGTAATAGAATTTATCTATCGCAGTGATTATAAACCTGATGTATTACACGGACATGACTGGCAAGCAGGTGCAGCTGTAGCAATATGTAACATTAAACGACCAGTAGAAGGTATTAAGACTGTCTTTACTATTCATAATATTAAATATCAAGGTCTACTGATGTACGATGCTTTTGAAGATGTGTTTAACTTAGATAGAACACATTTTTCAGGTTTTGAATGGGACGGTATGTTAAATTTACTTAAAGCTGGTATCTTTCATGCAGATAAGATTACAACAGTTTCTCCAAGCTATGCGGATGAAATAAAGACACCTTATTACGGAGAAGGTTTAGAAGATCTGCTGAATATGCGTCACCATGATTTAATAGGTATTGTGAATGGCATTGATGTTGATGATTATCATTCAATGAAAGATCCTTCAATACCCGTTAATTTCAAAAGTTCAATTCCTAAAAAACAAGAGAATAAGAAAATTTTACAAGAGAAAATTAATTTACCAGTCAATAAGGATATCCCTATGTACGCGATTATTACAAGAATGGTTGAACAAAAGGGACTCGATCTTGTCATGCGTATATTAGAAGAATTTGTTCAGCAAGATGTTCAAATCGTTATTTTAGGTAATGGTGATTATCGATATGAACATTATTTCCATTATTTAAGCGATAAGTATCCTGATAAAGTGAGTTTACATCTTGGGTTTAATGAAGCATTTTCAAGAGAAATATATGCTGCAAGTGATTTCTTTATTATGCCATCATTATTCGAGCCGTGTGGTTTAAGTCAGTTGATAGCACTTCAGTATAAATCAATTCCAATTGTTAGAGAAACAGGTGGATTAAAAGATACTGTTATTCCATTTAATTATGTGACACATGAGGGTACTGGTTTAAGTTTCGCTAATTATAATGCACATGAATTACTGGACCGCTTATATGCTTCATTAGCAATTTATAGCAACAAAGAAGAATATAAATCATTAATTAAGAATATTGCCAAAGTAAATCATAGCTGGGATGCATCAGCTCAAAAATATCTAGAAATCTATTAAGGAGACTTCAATGAAAACTTATTCAAAAACAGAATTCCGTGAACGCCTGGAGATGAAATTAACGAACAAAAGAAATACAACATTAGAAGAAACGACAGATACGGATTTATTCTATGCAATTTGTTCAATCTTAAAAGATGAAATCAACCAAGCGAGTGTTGAAACGAAAAAAACTAATATAGATAGAAAAAAACGTCAAATCAACTATTTATCAATGGAATTTTTAATTGGTCGTTTAATTGAAAGTAACTTATTAAATGCAGGATTGTTAGATGTTTGTAACGAAGTTTTAACTGAATTAGGAAGAGACCCTAAAAAAGTATATAGTGAAGAAAATGATGCAGGACTTGGTAATGGGGGATTAGGACGACTTGCAGCCTGTTTCTTAGATTCTATCGCGAGTCTTGGATATTTAGGTAATGGTTTTGGAATTCGTTATCGTTATGGGTTATTTGAACAACGAATTGTCAATGGTACGCAAATTGAATTACCAGATAACTGGTTACAAGAAGTTTATCCATGGGAAACACGTAAAATAGATGAAGCGATGCATGTGAACTTCGGTGGTGAAGTATCAAGTGAAGTCGATGAGCATGGTAATTTTAAATTTACGTATCACAATCAGGAAACAGTATTAGCAGTGCCATATGACGTTGGTGTAGTGGGATATGACAACGACGTTGTGAACCAGTTAAGATTGTGGAGCGCTGAATTACCATCAGACGTTATTGATCATGGCAATTATAAGAACAGATTAGAACATATGCAGAATGTTGAACGAATCTCAGGATTCTTATATCCGGATGATTCGACTGAAGAAGGTCGTTTCCTACGTCTAAAACAACAGTATTTCTTAGTGTCATCAACGATTCAGACCTTAATTAAACAATTCAAAGAAAAATATAATTTACCTGTGACGCAGTTCCATGAATATCACTGTATTCAAATTAATGATACGCATCCTACTTTCGGTATTCCTGAATTAATGCGTATTTTAATGGATGAAGAAGGTTTAGGATGGAATGAAGCCTGGTCGATTGTTACTAAGACATTTGCTTATACCAACCATACAATCATGCAGGAAGCATTAGAAAAATGGCCAGTAAGTCAAGTTCAAAAGGTAAATCCAAGAATCTTTATGATTATTAATGAAATTAATGAAAGATTCTGCCGTGAAGTATATGAGAAACACCCAGAAATGCGCGACAAAATTGCTGATTTAGCAGTGATTAGTAATAATGTCGTGCATATGAGTAAATTAGCAATCGTTGGCTCATTCTCGGTAAACGGAGTTGCAGCACTTCACTCTGAAATTATTAAGGATCATACATTTAATGATTTCTATAGGATACAACCTGAAAAATTCAACAACAAAACAAATGG
>CAACWL010000758.1_pt1 | contig 25081 bp, 28 predicted proteins | sample 2275641 | NCBI WGS metagenome assembly CAACWL01 (sample SAMEA5312462, study PRJEB27640) | indoor metagenome | biome: indoor environment; feature: uncontrolled; material: polymer tiles stone | place: Germany | collected 2014-07-07 | reverse complement strand
TAGAAGAAAAATATAAATCAGAAGAATGGACATATAGAAAATAAAGGATTCTGAGACATAGTTACCTTGATTTCACTTAGGTTTGTCCTCACGATTTTGTAAAGTGCTGACGCCTGAGGGAATAGTATGAGTGAGAGACTACAGGCTCGAACCATACCCCTAGGCAAGCATGCACTTTCAAAATCGTAAAAATCAAAAATATAAAAAGATCTCTTCACTAGGCGATAACCTAATGAAGAGATCTTTAATTTTGTGCATGGGTATTTATGTCCTAGACATCTTTATTTATTTCTGCGCTTTTGTTTACGCATTGCTTTCTTATACTTCCTTTGATCTGGTGTTAAGAAGAAGAAATAGTAAATTAAAAAAATGATTAACCCGAATATAATAAGTGACACAAACATTCTAATAAAACCCATTATGAAAAAATCAAGGTTCATAATTAAGCCGAATAGTGCTACTGCAATAAATAAATAAAATAAAACGTTTTTCATAGAACCTCACCTTAAGTAATTAGTCTATTTAATATAGCATATTTTAAACTTATACTCACTTTATTTGTCCTATTTCGTTGTCTAAACTTTTTAATTGATTGATAGATTTTTCTACGCCTTTTTTATCTTTCTTATTAAATGCTTCATTTAAATCTTTAAATACATTTTCGATTCCGGTAGACAATTTCAACATACTTTTATGTAAATCTTTATAATCTTTAGGAATTGATTTACCTTCCATTTCGTCTTTATATTTCTTCGTAATCGTTTTTTGATTTTGATAAATGTTTTCTAATTCGTTTTTTGTATCTTCGTCATCAAATTTCGTGATATTTTTATTGATCTTGTTGTAACTTGAAATGTTTGTTTTTGTTTCATTAATGAAACGTGTTGATGATTTTAAATATTGTGTTGTAAATTGACTAGTGGATTCTTTTTTAATTTGTTTTATGGAGCTATTAATGCCCGATTCTTTTTGTTTATATGTTTTGTTTTTATCTTCTAAGTCAAGAACTTCTTGCTTTAGTTTTCTATTATCAGTTTTCAAAGTTGATTTCTTTTCTTCAAGCTGTTGTATTTTATCATTCCCACAAGCGGATAACACAACTGTACTCGCCATGATAGTTATTATTGTTTTTCTCATGTTTATTAACTCCCAATGTTTTACTGTGAAAAAATTATTGCATGTATGCTATTATTTTAATGTATATAGATTTATTGTACAAATAGAAAGGGGATAAATATGAAAATTAATAAGTTGAGACAAGTTATGAGTCAAAAAGAATTAGATGCTGTGGTTATACTATCACCTTATAATAGAATGTACCTTTCAGGATTTACGGGGACGAGTGGTAGTTTGTTAATAACACAAGATCAATCACTTTTAATTACAGACTTTAGATATATTCAGCAAGCTAATGATCAAGCTAAAGACTTTAAGGTTATAAATCAAGAAGGTCCGATGTTAGGTAAGATAAATGATTTAATTAAGCAAGGTCAATATAAAAATGTAGGTGTTGAAGCTGACTTAATTACTTACAATGATTTTCAAGCATTAAATACAGAAAATGTTGAACTTTCTTCTATTGAAGGTGTAATCGAAACGATTAGAATGATTAAAGACGAATTTGAAATTCAACAAATTCAAAAAGCATCTGATATTGTAGATGAAACTTATGAACATATTCTTGAGTGGGTTAAACCAGGGATGACTGAAAATGAAGTGAACAACGAGATGGAAATGTTCATGAGAAGTAAAGGTGCAACATGTTCTTCATTTGATACAATTGTTGCTTCCGGACACCGTGGTGCATTACCACATGGTGTTGCAAGTAATAAAGTCATTGAAAATGGTGATATGATCACTTTAGACTTTGGCGCTTTATACGAAGGTTATGTAAGTGATATTACGAGAACTTTTGCAATAGGTGAACCGAAAGAAGAAATGAAAAAAATATATAATATTGTGTTAGAAGCACAATTAGCTGCACTAGAACAAATTAAACCAGGCATGACAGGTAAAGAAGCTGATACGATAGCTAGAGATATTATTAAAGGATATGGGTATGGAGATGCATTTGGTCACTCTTTAGGTCATGGAATTGGTTTAGAAGTACACGAAGGACCAGGACTGTCTCAAAAATCAGATATCGTGCTTGAAGAGAACATGTGTGTAACATTAGAACCGGGCATATATGTCGATGGTTTAGGTGGCGTGAGAATAGAAGATGATGTATTAGTTACAAAAAATGGTCTAGAGCGCTTTACTAAATCTTCAAAAGACCTTATTATTTTATAAGAAGGTATAAATAGGAGGAAAATGAATGATTTCAGTTAATGATTTTAAAACAGGTTTGACAATTAAAGTTGAAAATGGAATTTGGAAAGTATTAGATTTCCAACACGTAAAACCAGGTAAAGGTGCAGCTTTTGTTCGTTCTAAACTAAGAAACTTAAGAACTGGTGCTATCCAAGAAAAAACTTTTAGAGCTGGTGAAAAAGTAGAAAAAGCTCAAATCGATAACCGTCGTATGCAATATCTGTATGCAAACGGAGACAGCCATGTATTCATGGATAACGAAACTTATGATCAACTAGAACTACCAGAAGAAAGTTTAGAATACGAACTTAAATTCATTAAAGAAAATATGGAAGTTCATATTCAAACATATGATGGTGAAACAATTGGTATCGAATTACCTAATACAGTTACTTTACAAGTTACTGAAACTGAACCAGGTATTAAAGGTGATACTGCTAATGGTGCTACAAAACAAGCAACAGTAGAAACTGGATTTAGCTTAAATGTTCCTTTATTCGTAAATGAAGGCGATTTACTTATCATTAACACAACTGACGGTAGTTATGTATCAAGAGGTTAATGCGTAATAATAAATGTTTAAATGACCAATAGAAAAAACTTCTATTGGTCATTTTTAATTAAATCTTAAAATCTCTTGAATTGGTATGACCACTAAAGTAAAATGTATGAAGTGTAACGTATTAGAATTTAAAAGGAGTTTTTCAAATGAACTTAAAACAAATTAAAGAACTAGTTGATATATTAGACAATTCTTCTTTAACTGAAATTGATATTAATGATAAAGATTTTAAACTAACTTTAAAAAAAGATATTAAACAAGAAATCATTTATAGCCAAGGAGCAACAAATGTCGTTGCAGAACAACCACAACAAGCAACTCAATCAGCACCACAACAAAATGTTGAACAAGAAGCACCAAGTGGTTTAACAATTAATGCGCCAATGGTTGGTACATTCTATAAATCACCATCTCCTGATGAAGGTCCATACGTTCAAGTAGGTTCACGTGTAGAAGCTGATACAACTGTATGTATTTTAGAAGCAATGAAATTATTTAATGAAATTCAAGCAGAAGTTTCTGGTGAAATCACTGAAATATTAGTTGAAGACGGACAAATGGTAGAGTATGGCCAACCGTTATTCAAGGTGAAGTAATATGAAAAAAGTATTAATTGCAAATAGAGGGGAAATTGCAGTAAGAATCATTAGAGCTTGTAGAGAATTAGACATACAAACGGTCGCAATTTATTCAGAAGCTGATAAAGATGCATTACATACTCAAATAGCAGATGAAGCTTATTGTGTTGGACCGACACAATCTAAAGATTCATACCTTCATGTTCCTAATATTATTTCAATTGCAAAATCAACAGGTTGTGACGGTATCCATCCTGGATATGGATTCTTAGCTGAAAACAGTGATTTTGCTGAAATGTGTGAAGCATGCCAAATTAAATTTATTGGACCTAGTTATCAATCTATTCAGAAGATGGGTATTAAAGACGTTGCGAAAGAAGAAATGATCAAAGCGAACGTACCTGTTGTTCCTGGTAGTGATGGTCTAGTAGATACAGTAAGAATTGCTAAGAAATGTGCGAAGAAAATTGGTTATCCCGTTATTATTAAAGCTACTGCCGGTGGTGGTGGTAAAGGTATCCGAATTGCACGTAATGAAGAAGAACTTGTAACAGGTTTTAGAATGACACAACAAGAAGCTGAAACAGCATTTGGTAATAAAGGTTTATACTTAGAAAAGTTCATCGAAAACTTTAGACATATTGAAATTCAAGTAATGGGTGATTCAGAAGGTAATGTTATACATCTTGGTGAACGTGATTGTACGATCCAAAGACGTATGCAAAAATTAGTAGAAGAATCGCCATCACCAGTCCTTTCTGAAGAAATGCGTAAAGAAATGGGTGAAGCGGCCATTAGAGCTGCTAAAGCCGTTAATTATGAAAATGCTGGTACAATTGAATTTATTTATGATTTAGATGCTGAAACGTTCTATTTCATGGAAATGAATACGCGTATTCAAGTAGAACATCCTGTTACTGAGATGGTTACTGGAATGGATTTAGTTAAACTTCAACTTAAAGTAGCAAGTGGTGAAACATTACCTGTTACACAAGATGAAGTTGACTTGAGTGGACATGCGATTGAATTTAGAATCAACGCAGAAAGCCCATTTAAGAATTTCATGCCATCACCAGGTAAAATTAATCAATATTTAACACCAGGTGGATTTGGTGTGCGTATTGATTCAGCTTGTTATACAGGATATACGATTCCGCCTTATTACGATTCAATGGTTGCGAAGCTAATTGTTCATGGTAAAGATAGAACAGATGCAATTCAAATCGGTAAAAGAGCTTTATCAGAATTTTTAGTTGCTGGCATAGATACTACGATCCCATTCCATTTAAGATTGTTAGAAAATGATGTATTTGAATCAGGTGATTTTAATACCAATTTCCTAGAGATTCATGATATTATAAATAATGAAGACAAATAGGGAGGGATTCAAATGGCTAAAACAATTGAAAATAAAAAGCCTTCTTTAGGTAAAATAGAGATTGCGCCAGAAGTTATTGAGGTCATTGCGAGCATTGCGACTACTGACATTAAAGGTGTATCTCATATGCAATCCGTTTTTAATAAGAATTCCTTAGAAAAATTCGGGAAAAAGAATTTTGGTAAAGGTATTAAAGTCGATATTAAAGAAGACGGCATCTACATTAATGTCTACTGTACATTTGACTACGGTACAAAAATTTCTGAAACAGCACGTAAAGTACAATCAGAAATTAAACAAGCATTAAATACGATGACGGCATTAACACCAAAAGAAGTTAATGTACATATCGTTAATATACATTTCCAATAATAAAATGATTAATTAAGAGGATGCGTGCATCCTCTTATTCTTTGAAGGAGAAGAATATGAAAAGAACAGAACTAAGAGAGATTGTCTTTAAATCACTATATCAATTAGAAAATAACAAAACTGATTTAACAGTAGAAGAAGCGATTCAATATTTAGTAGAAGATTTTAAAGGTGAACAATATTTATACGTGAAAAACTTTGTTAAAGAAGTTATAGAGAAAAAAGACGAACTAGATGAAATTGTAAGTCCACATTTAAAAAACTGGACATTAGACCGTTTACTTAAGACTGATAGAATCATCTTAAGAATGGCAACTTATGAATTGAAATATACAGATACACCAGAGAAAGTTATATTTAATGAAGCAGTAGAAATTGCGAAAGTATACAGTGATGATGATCACTATAAATTTATTAATGGTGTATTAAGCAGTTTATCAAAAAGTTAAAGAGTGATATAAATGGATAAGTATTTATCAGTTACAGCAATAACTAAATATATCAAATATAAATTTGATCAAGATCCACATCTACTTAATGTCTTTATTAAAGGTGAAATTTCAAACTTTAAAAGACATTCAAGTGGTCATCTTTACTTTGCCTTAAAAGACGATAAAGGTGTACTTAGTGCTATGATGTTTAAATCGAGCGCAAATCAATTGTCGTTTAATCCTAAAGAAGGTGACCAAGTACTTGTTGAAGGTAGAATTGGGGTTTATGAATCAAGAGGTGCTTACCAAATTTATGTTCAATCTATGCAATTAGATGGTGTTGGTCTTCTATATGAAAAATTTGAAGCACTCAAAAAAGAATTAGCAGAAAAAGGTTACTTTGACCAAGAACATAAATTAAGCATACCTAAATATCCTAAGAAAATCGCTGTGTTGACGGCATCGACTGGCGCTGCAATAAGAGATATATGTTCTACTTTAGATAAGCGATATCCACTTGCAGAACAAGTGTTAATGAGCACGTTAGTTCAAGGTAAAGGAGCTAAGGATAATATCATTAACAATATCAAAGAAGCTGATTCCATGGGCGTTGATGTTATTATCGTTGGTCGTGGTGGTGGATCTATTGAAGATTTATGGAGCTTCAATGAAAGAGAAGTTGTAGAAGCCATTTATCATTGTAAGACGCCTGTTATTTCAGCAGTTGGTCATGAAACTGATACGACATTAAGTGATTTTGTCAGTGATGTAAGAGCTGCAACACCGACTCAAGCCGCAGTCATTGCGACACCAGATATTAATGCGCTGTATCAACTTATTTCAAATGCTAGACAGTATTTAACAAAACATATCACGCAATCTATACAGCAAGATAAACATAAATTAAAACAACTTTCATCATATTATAAATTGAAGACGCCTTCGTTGCTATATGATCAAGAAACACAGAAGTTAGATGAATTACAAAAACAATTATCTAGAAATTTAGAACAGACTGTTACGCGTAATAATCATAAGCTAGATATCTTACAAAATAAATTGCGAATCACACCAATTTATAATAAGACTTTTCAATTTAGACAAGACTTTGATCGTTTAAATATGCTTCAAACACAGCTCGTTAATCGTATTATAAGTCAAAAAAGACAAGCACTGACAAGCAAGTTAGCGCAATTAGATGCGTTAAGTCCGACTCAAATCATGTTAAGAGGTTATTCAATCATCGAAAAAGATGATAAAATCATTACAAGCAAAAATGATTTAAAGATTGACGATGATATTACAATCAATTTAAAAGATGGTAAAATAAATGCTAATGTTAAGGAAATTAGGTGACAAATGTGGCTAAAGAACAAACTTTTGAAGAAATGATGGAAGAATTAGAAAAAGTCGTCGGTAAATTAGACGAAGAAAATATTTCTCTTGAGGAATCAATTGAACTTTATCAAAGAGGTATTGAATTAAGTAGTAAATGTGAAACGAAACTTAAAGCAGCTGAAGATAAAGTAAATAAACTTGTTCAAAAAGAAGGTGATTCAGATGAGTGAAATCATGAATAGTTATGTAGATAAGTTCACTGAATCACTTAAACAAACGAAACTAGATTCAGTTGTAAATACACAATTAGAAGAAAGTATGCGCTATTCTTTATTAGCAGGTGGTAAGCGTATTCGTCCTGTACTATTATTAATGACGTTATCGATGTTAAAGACAGATATTAATAAAGGAATGGAAACGGCAAAAGCACTTGAAATGATACATACATATTCCCTTATACATGATGATTTACCAGCTATGGATAACGATGATTACAGACGAGGAATGAAAACGAATCATAAAATCTATGGTGATGCGACTGCAATTTTAGCTGGTGATGCATTATTAACAAAGGCTTTTGAACTGATTACTAAAGATACATATTTAGAAGCTGACGACAAAGTGAAATTGATCAGATTGCTTTCTGAATCAGCAGGACATCAAGGTATGGTTGGTGGACAAGTGTTAGATATGGAAAGTGAAAACAAAGAAATTTCGCTAGATACTTTACGCAAAATTCACAGATATAAAACTGGCGCACTGATACGTTTTTCTGTCGTTGCAGCTTGTACGATCGCTAAAGTTAATAGTAAGACATTTATATTACTTGATTCATTTAGCCAAGAATTAGGATTAATATTCCAAATTAAAGACGATTTACTAGATATTGAAGGGGATTTCGATAAAATAGGTAAGTCAGTTGGTAGTGACGTCGCGAATCATAAGAGTACTTATGTGTCTTTATTAGGTAAGACCAATACTAAGGTTGCTTTAGAACAACATGTGAATCAAGCGTTATATTTACTAGATCAACTAGAAGATCAATATAACACTGAAGAACTCAAGTCTCTCACAAAATTATTTGCAAATAGAGAAAATTAATCTATCTAATAATTTAGATGACTGGTCACAAGAATCGGGCTAAAGGTGGTTAAAAAATGGATGTTTCAAAAATAAAAAACCCATCCTTCCTCAAAGATTTATCTCATCAAGAACTTGAACAACTGAGCAGTGACATTAGGAAATTTTTAATTGAAACTTGTTCAGTAACTGGCGGACATATTGGGGCAAATTTAGGTGTGGTTGAATTAACATTGAGTCTACATAAACATTTTAATAGCCCTGTAGATAAGATATTATGGGATGTTGGACATCAAACATACATTCATAAAATATTAACCGGAAGAGGTCACGAATTTAATTCTTTGCGACAATATAAAGGATTATGTGGTTTTCCTAAAATGAAAGAATCTGAACATGATGTATGGGAAGCTGGACATAGTTCAACTTCTTTATCTGCTGCTGTGGGGATGGCAAAAGCGAGAGATATATTAGGACAAAATCATCATGTTGTACCTGTAATTGGAGATGGTGCTTTAACAGGTGGTATGGCTCTAGAAGCGTTAAACCACATAGGCCATGACAAAACGAATTTAACGATTATTTTAAATGATAACGAAATGAGTATCGCGCCAAATGTCGGTGCAATGCACAATATGTTTGCAAGAATACGATCTAATCAAAATTATAATCGCTTTAAATTTGATGCTGAAAGTTTGATTAACAGATTGCCTGGTGGAGATTTGTTAAAAGACTCTGCGGATAAAATTAAAGACAGTTTGAAATATTTAGTCGTAGATGGCATTTTCTTTGAAGAACTTGGCATTAAATATATTGGTCCTGTAGATGGCCATGATTTTAAAGCATTAGATGAAGCGATCACCGTTTCTAAACAAATGGACAAACCTGTTCTCATACACGTTGTCACTAAGAAAGGGAAAGGTTATAAACCTGCTGAGAAAGATATAATTGGGACTTGGCATGGTTTAGGACCATATAAGCTTGAAACTGGTGAAGTGATAAAAGGAAATGCTGAAGGTCCTGCATGGAGTGCTTTAATGAGTGATGAAGTATTAGCATATGCGCAACAAGACAAACGAATTGTTGCAATCACGCCAGCTATGCCTGTAGGATCAAAATTAACAAAATTTCAACAAACGTTACCTGAACAATTTTTTGATGTAGGTATTGCTGAACAGCATGCTGTTACGATGGCAGCAGGATTAGCAACACAAGGCATGAAACCATATGTCGCAATCTATTCAACTTTTATGCAACGTGCTTACGATCAGTTGTTACATGATGTAGATCGTCAAAACTTAAACGTATTATTTGGTGTTGATCGAGCAGGCCTTGTTGGAGCTGATGGAGAGACACACCAAGGTGTCTTTGATGTTGGCTTTTTAAGTCAATTTCCTAACTTTACAATTATGATGCCTAAAGACGGTAATGAAGCGAAAAATATGATCAAAACTGCTTTTGAAACTGACCATGGTCCAATGGCGATTAGATACCCAAGAGGTAATGCGCCATTACTTGATGATTCTAAAGATAGTGAACGACTTAAAATAGGATCTTGGAATGTTGAAAGAAACGGCGATGATTTAACGATCATAAGTTATGGACCAACAGTTTCAATTGTAACAGAGGTAGCAGATGAATTATTAAAAGAGGACATCCATATCAATATCATTAATGCTCGGTTTATAAAACCTATGGACTATGAAATGCTTCATAATCTCGGTAAAGCGTCTAAACCGATCCTGACAGTTGAAGAAGCTATGTTGACTGGTGGTTTAGGAAGCCAAATTGCTACTTTTATGAAAGACAATGATTATCATAATACTATACGTAGAATAGGCATTAATGATACATACATTGAGCATGGTGACGTAGGTTTATTATTAGAAGATATTGGTATCTCTAAATCAAATATTATATCTACCGTCAAATCTTTAATAAAGTAGTTAAGAGAAATATATGAATATTTATGTTGAAAAAGGCGCTTTAGTATATCTAAAGCGTCATTTAAATGTTTATAGCGCTTACATTACTATTTTTTTCAATTTTATGCTATTATAAGTGTATAAATATTCATTAACAGAGGTGTATGTAATGGCGAACAAAACAATGCGTCAGATTAAGATAAGAGAAATAATTTCTAACGAACAAATTGAAACACAAGAAGAATTAGTCAAAAGACTAAATGAATATGATTTGAATATCACACAAGCTACAATCTCTCGTGATATTAAAGAACTTCAGTTAATTAAAGTTCCAGCACCTTCTGGTCAGTATATCTATAGTTTACCTAGAGATCGTAAATATCACCCGATTGATAAATTAGGTAGATATTTAATGGATTCATTTGTAAAAATTGACGGAGCAGATAATTTATTAGTCCTTAAAACATTACCAGGTAATGCGCAATCAATTGGTGCAATAATTGACCAAATCGATTGGACGGAAGTAATTGGCACGATATGCGGTGATGACACATGCCTAATTATTTGTAAAGATACTGAAGCAGCTGAAGTTATTACGGATAGAATTTTTAATATGCTTTAAAGGAGATTTAATATACAATGTTACAAGCACTTACAATTAAACAATTCGCTATAATTGAATCTTTAGAAATTAATTTTTCAGGTGGACTAACTGTTTTAAGCGGTGAAACTGGTGCTGGTAAATCTATTATTATAGATGCTATTGGTCAGTTAGTAGGTGCAAGAGCCTCACAAAGTTTCGTGAGACATGGCGAACAGAAGGCGACAATTGAAGGCGTATTTGATATTGATAATGTACCTAACGTCAATAAGATCTTAAGTGAGTTAGATATCGACTTTGACGAAGATTTCTTGTTTGTAAAAAGAGAAATCTTTGCTTCAGGGAAAAGCATATGTAAATTAAATAATCAGAATGTAACGCTATCTGATTTAAAAATTGTCATGCAAGAATTACTTGATATTCATGGGCAACATGAAACACAAATATTACTTAAACCTAAATATCATTTATCATTGTTAGATGATTATGCTGATGGTACTTATCAAGCTGAAATTGATCAATACGACGAGACTTTTCAATCTTATCGCTTAAAGAAACAAGAACTTGAAAAGTTAGAATCTCAAGACCAAGCATTATTACAAAGATTAGATTTAATAAAATTCCAACGAGATGAATTACAAGATGCGAATTTAAAAGAAGACGAAATTGATTTTTTAAATCAAGAAATTAAGAAACTTCAAAATCACGAAAAAATAAACGAAAGTCTTAATAAAGCACATATGTTATTGAGTAGTGAAGAAAACATTACTGATAAAATTTATGAGCTTAATCAAGAAATTCAACATATCAACGATATAATTCCGGATAAATACACTGCTTTTAGTGAAGAATTAGATCAAATGTATTACACTTTAGAAGACTACAAACATGAACTATATAATGAGTTAACGTCTAATGACTTTGATGAATCTTTACTAAATGAGTATGAGTCTAGATTAAATGTACTCACAGACCTCAATCGTAAATATGGCAAAAGCATACCTGAATTAATCAAATATAGAGATAAAATCGACGATGAAATTTATAAAATTGAGAACTACGAACAAAGTACTTCTCAATTACGTGAAGAAATTAATGATCTTTATACAAACGTTGTAAAATACGGTGAAGCACTATCGACTAAAAGAAGACAAGTTGCGTTGGATCTTAGAGATAGATTAGTTGAAGAAGTACAGAATTTGCACATGCAAGATGCGAATATAGAAATTACTTTCACTAAAACGAAACCTACTCAATATGGCTTAGAAGAAGTAGAATTCTTAATCAGCCCCAATAAAGGCGAACCATTAAAAAGCTTAAATAAAATAGCTTCTGGTGGTGAACTATCCAGAATAATGCTTGCGTTGAAAAGTATATTTGTTTCTTCAAAAGGACAAACAGCAATTTTATTCGATGAAGTAGATACAGGTGTATCTGGAAGAGTCGCACAAAAAATGGCTGAAAAAATGCATCAAATTGCGCAAACACTTCAAGTGATATGTATTTCGCATTTACCTCAAGTCGCTGCAATTAGTGATAATCATTTGTATATTGCTAAAGAAACCGTAAATGATAGAACTACGACTTCTATAAAACAATTAGATGGTGAAGATAAGATAGATGAAATAGCAAGAATGATATCAGGTGTTGAAGTTACAGAATTAACTCGACAACACGCTAAAGAAATGATTATACAAAACAAAAATTTAAAATAGAATGATTCGTTAGGGTGTTAAGCATGGTAATTAAGGTAGCAATAATAGAAGACTCGAAAGCATATGTTAGTGAGATGGCACAATATTTAAAGAAACACGATATTGAAATTGTTAATATTGGATACAACGGTAAAGAGGCACTCGACATTTTAAATGGAGAAGTTTTCGATGTTCTTTTATTAGACTTAATCTTGCCACACATAGATGGCATGACTTTGCTTAAAAAATATATAAAACAAAATAAGCAATTTAAAGTGATATGTATGAGTGCTTTTGTGAGTGATGATGTCTTGAAAGAATCTGTTTCATTAGGAGTAGATTACTTCTTAATTAAACCTGTTGAGTTTGATGTCTTGTTAGATACGATACAACGTGTATTAACGACAACAGATTCTAATATAGAAGAAATGGATGCTTTAGATTTATTACTAGAGAAGATTGGATTTTCATCAAATTTAAACGGGTACGAATATATTAAGTATGGTGTACACCTTATGCTTCAATATAATCGCAAGATGCCGTTAACTAAAGAACTATATCCTTTAATTTCTCAAAATTATAATATACAAGCGAATAACGTTGAAAGGTCTATCAGGCATGCTATTAAATTAGCTTGGGATAAAGAATTAAAGTCCTATTGGTATAATAGTGAAAAATTGTATGTACGACCTACAAATGGTGAGTTTTTATTACATCTATATGAAAAGTTTAAAAAAGAGACTAGGTAAGCCTAGTCTCTTTTTTTGGCATTTTGTTTCTTCATAAAATGTTCTTGTGCACGTTTATTTTTCTTTTCACGATGTAGTATATAACCCCCAATGAACACTACACCAAATACAAAGAAGATAAAGCCTAATAAAAACTGTAACCAAATAAAATGTAATTGTGGAACAAGTTGTCCGAAAACAGCATCTCTCATCCATTTAATACCTAGTCCTGCAATGATACCTGGTATCACCAAAATGAGTAATGCAATATACTTTTGCATAAGTTAAAACTCCTATTAATTAATAACTTATATTATATATGAGATAATGAGTAAAAGTAAACATTGAAAAAATGGAATAAACGATACAATTTGATTATGATAGTAATAGGAGGGGATTAAATGCTTTTTAAAGATATGATAAAAAACGGTCAAAATATATCAGCTACAATTGCTGTATGTAAATCAAATGATGAAGGTGTCATTAAAGCAATTGTTAAAGCGATTAAACATACAAAAGCCAGGTTCATGTTGTTTGATGAGCGACCACAAGATGAGTTGATTAGATCATTTAATTTAACACATGAAGAATTAAATAGAATAGAAATTATTCAAACACTTAACGAAGAACATACTGTATCGCAATGTGTACAAGCTGTAGCGGACGGAAAAGCTGACTTAATTATGAAAGGGTTAATTTCAACATCAGAATTGTTTAAAGAAGTATTAAAAGATAAATATAACTTGAAGACCAACTATAGAATGAGTCATATCGCAATATTTAATATACCTGAGTATCACAAGATGTTAACCGTATCAGATGTTGCGATGAACATAGCACCAAATATCGAACAAAAAATTGAAATCACATCGAATTTAGTTTATTCTCTTAAAAAAATTGGTATCGATTCACCTAAAATTGGGGTGATTTCTGCAATTGAAAATGTGAATCCGAAAATGCAGTCGTCGGTTGATGCGAAAGAAGTCGTATCTTATTTCAATCAAGAAAAACCAGATCTTGAAATAGAAGGTCCAATTGCATTTGATGCTGCAATTAATAAAAAGGCATCCATTATTAAAAAAATAGATTCAAAAATATCAGGTAATGTTGATGGTTTAATCGTCCCTCAAATTGAAAGTGGCAATATTTTATATAAATCTCTCGTATATTTATCGAACGCGGATGTAGCATCTGTTATAATTGGTGCAAAAATACCCATAATTTTAACCTCTAGATCAGATTCATCACGAGATAAATTTCATTCAATATGTAGTGCGTTAATGCTTATTTAGTATATTATAATAACAAATTAATAACTATACTCTTTATTTCAAAGTATTGAAAGAGCTTACAATGCTTTTATATCAATAAAGATTGAATTTTCTAAAAATTTTTACTTTTTGTAAGCGCTATCATTTTTCGTCAATTTATTTGATAAATAAAACATTTCATGTAAAATTAGAAATGAAGTTATTATATAAAAGTTGAAAAGGGGATTATTATGTTATTTGAAACGATAGAAAAATATGACTATGAGCAAATAGTATTTTGTCACGATAAAAGTTCAGGATTAAAAGCAATCATTGCGATTCATGATACAACATTAGGACCAGCACTTGGCGGTTGTAGAATGTGGCCATACGAAAGTGAAGAAGAAGCTATTAATGACGCATTACGTCTATCAAGAGGTATGACATATAAAAATGCTGCAGCTGGTTTAAACTTAGGCGGCGGTAAAACAGTTATTATCGGAGATCCTAAAAAAGATAAATCAGAAACTTTATTTAGAGCTTTAGGTAGATATGTAGAAAGTTTAAATGGTCGTTATATTACTGCTGAAGATGTAGGAACGACTGAAGACGATATGGATATTATCTTTGAAGAGACAGATTACGTAGTTGGTTTATCTGAAAGTCACCAATCTAGTGGTAACCCAAGTCCTAAAACTTCATTAGGTGTATTTGTTTCTATGAAACGCGCAGCTAAAGAAGCTTTTGGAACAGATGACTTAAACGGGAAAACTGTTGCTGTTCAAGGTGTTGGACACGTTGCTTACGAACTATGTCGTTATTTACATGAAGCAGGTGCTCAATTAGTTGTAACAGATATTAACCAAGAAGCAGTTGATAGAGTTGTAAATGACTTCAACGCTAAAAGTGTAGGAATTAATGATATTTATGATGTAGATGCTGATATCTTTGCACCTTGTGCTTTAGGTGGCGTATTAAATGATGATACTATCGCACGTTTAAAAGTTAAAGTCGTATGTGGTAGTGCAAACAACCAATTACAAGACATAGATGTTCACGGTGCTCAATTAGAAGATAAAGGTATTGTATATGCGCCTGACTTCGTTGCTAACTCTGGTGGTGTTATCAATGTTGCGGATGAATTAGATGGATACAATGAAGTACGTGCTATCTCAAATATTGAAAAAATCTATGACCAAATGGATAAAGTGTTTGAAATTAGTAAGCGTGATCAAATTACTTCTGCACGTGCAGCTGAAATTTTAGCTGAAGAACGTATTGAACAACTTAAGAATGTAAGAAGTAATTTCTTAAAAACTGAAAGATCTATCATTTCTAGAGGTAAAAAATAATGAAAAAAATTCTTGTACTTAATTTAGGAAGCACATCATCTAAAGTTGCAGTATTTAATAACTATGATATGTTATTTGAAGATGTTATCAGACATGATATCGATCAAACTAATCTTCCATTAATTGATCAAGTCCCATTTCGACTTGAAAGTATCAAGAACTCATTAAACCAACATCATATCTCACTACAAGCAATAGATGCTATTGCTTGTAGGGGTGGTGTTTTAAAGCCTATACAAGGTGGAACATATCTTGTTAATAACATCATGTATCAAGACTTGAAATCTTTTAAATATGGATTTCATGCCTCAAATTTAAGTGGTATTATCGGCTATACATTTGCTAAAGAATTAAATATACAGGCTTATATTGTTGATCCAGTCGTCGTAGATGAATTAATACCTGAAGCAAGAATTACGGGGATTAAAGGAATTGAAAGACGCAGTATCTTCCATGCATTAAACCAGAAATCAGTCGCTAAACAATATGCAGCTGATACTGACAAAGCATATGAAGATATTAATGTCATCGTCGCACATCTTGGAGGCGGTATAAGTGTAGGTGCTCATAGAAAAGGAAGAGTCATCGAAGTTAATGACGGCTTATTAGGCGAGGGTCCATTTAGTCCTGAAAGAGCTGGTTCCATTCCAAATGATGCGTTAATTAAATGGGTTATTGATCACGATTTAAATGCTAAAGAAGCTAATAATGAATTAAGTAAAAATTCTGGGTTATTATCATATTTTGGTACAAATGATTGTTTAAAAGTAGAACAAATGATGGAAAATGGCGATAAAACTGCTAAACTTGTCTTAGATGCCATGTGTTATCAAATTGCTAAATCTATAGGGTCTTGCGCGGTCGTTTTAGAAGGTCAAATCGATCAAATTATCATAACTGGCGGATTAAGTTATTCAAAATATATCACAAATAAAGTAAAACAATATGTATCTTGGCTACAAAATGTTACTATATATAAAGGAGAAAAAGAAATGCACGCTTTAAATATTGGCGTAATGGACCTCTTACACGGTAAAATTAGTACCAAGTCATATGAATAAGGAGTAATACTATGTCTAAAGAATATGATTTAGTCATTCTAGGTGGCGGTACGGCAGGCTATGTATCAGCAATTCGTGCTTCACAACTAGGAAAAAAAGTCGCAATTGTAGAGAAATTTAAGTTAGGTGGAACTTGTTTACATAAAGGTTGTATACCTACAAAATCATATTTAAAAACTGCAGAAATTTTAAGATACATACAACATTCAAACGAATATGGTATTAAAACTGCTTCAGCTGATTTTGAAATGACGGATGTTGTTGCTAAGAAAGATGAAACAGTAGCTACGATGTACAATGGTGTACAAAGCTTGATGAAAAAATACAAAATTGACATTTACGAAGGTAATGGCAGAATTCTCGGACCTTCATTGTTCTCGCCTCAAGCTGGAACAGTTTCTGTTGAATTTGAAAATGGCGAATCAGAACTACTCGTTAATCAACATGTATTAATTGCAACAGGATCAAGACCAATTGAATTACCATTCTTAAAGTTTAACCATCAAACCATCATTTCAAGTGATGATATGATGCAATTACAAACGTTGCCTGAAAGCATGTTAATTATCGGTGGCGGTGTGATTGGACTTGAGTTTGCATCTTTATTAAATGATTTAGGTGTAAAAGTAACAGTTGTTGAAGCAGGGCAATCCATTATCCCTAACGAACAACGAGAAATCAGTAAAACGATTAAACGTAGCTTTGAAGAAAATGGCATAACCATTCATGAGAATTGTCCTTTATCTGAACAAGATGTCAACATACATGATCAACATGTAGATGTAACACTTCAAAATGAGCAACAAACTTTTGAAAAAGTATTAGTCGCAGTTGGTAGAACACCGAATACTGAAGATTTAGGATTGAACAACACAAAAATAAAGACCGATGAAAAAGGCTATATACTAACAAATGATGTTTATCAAACAGATGATAAACATATTTACGCGGTTGGAGATGTCATCGGCAATTATCAATTAGCACATGTTGCAACAAAAGAAGGCACAATTGCTGTAGAGCACATGTTTGATCAAAATCCTATCAAATTAGATTACTTAACAGTACCAAGATGTATATATACAAACCCTGAAATTGCTTCGATAGGGATGACTGAACAAGATGCTAAAGCGCAAAATATTAATTTCAAAAAATTTAAAGTACCATTTAAAGCGATTGGCAAATCCGTCATAGAAAATAATGGACTTGGTGAATGCATTTTAATTAAAGATATAGACAATGAAAAAGTGCTTGGCATTCATATGATTGGTGCAAAAGTGACTGAATTAATTAATGAAGCAGCTCTATTTACATTTATGAATGGCTCTACTGAAGAACTAGCAACTACTGTACATGCACATCCTTCAATTGGAGAAGTGCTCATGGAACTAGGGTTAAAATCTGAGAATCGTGCTATTCACGTCTAAAGAGGAGAGATTAGATGTTAGATTATAAGACTGTCGGATTAACGCATGAAGACTTAAAAGAAATTTATAAATGGATGTTATTAGGTAGAAAAATTGACGAAAGAATGTGGCTACTTAACCGAGCAGGTAAACTACCGTTTGTTATAAGTTGTCAAGGTCAAGAAGCAACACAAATTGGCACATATTATGCACTAAAAGACGAAGACGTATTAGCACCTTACTATAGAGATTTAGCTTTAGTTACAGCACGTGGTATTTCTGCAGAAGAATCTATGTTAGCTGCATTTGCTAAACAAGGTGATACTTCAAGTGGTGGTAAGCAAATGCCATCTCACTTTAGTAAAAAGGATTTATCTATTTTAACGCAAGGTTCTTGTGTAACAACTCAAGTGTTACATGCAGTTGGCGCAAGTTTATCACTTAAAATGGACGGCAAAGAAGCGATTGCACTTGCTACATTAGGTGAAGGTAGTACCAGTCAAGGTGATTTCCACGAAGCAATGAACTTTGCTGGTGTTCATAAGTTGCCATTTATTTGTATTATCGAAAACAATAAATATGCCATTTCGGTACCAAGTCACTTACAGTACGCAACAGATGATTTATCATCTAGAGCTGCAGGTTACGGTGCATTTGGTGAACAAGTTGATGGTAATGATCCTATAGCTGTTTATGAAGCAGTAAAACGCGCAAGAGAACGTGCAATAAATGGTGAAGGACCAACACTTATTGAAGCATTATGTAGCCGTTTAACACCTCATTCTTCAGATGATGATGATAATTATCGTCCGGCAGAAGAAATGAAAGAAGAAAAAGAAAATGATTGTATGATTAAATTCAAAGAATATTTAGTTGAACATCAAGTTACAAACGATGAATGGTTCAGCCAAATTGAAGATGAAATTAAACAAGAAATCAATACTGCTACTAAAAATGCAGAAAAAGCACCTTATCCATTACCGGAAGAAGCTTTAACACATGTATATGATCAAGGAGGCGAAAAGAATGCCTAAGTTATCCTATCTTGACGCGATAAATCAAGCAATGGACCAAGCGATGGAAAAAGATAATAACGTATTTGTTATCGGCGAAGATGTTGGTCTAAAAGGCGGCGTATTTGGCGCAACTAAAAATTTATACAACAAGTATGGTGAAGGACGCGTGATTGATTCACCCTTAGCAGAATCAAATATCGTTGGTGCTTCAATTGGTGCAGCTATGATGGGTAAAAGACCTGTATCTGAAATTCAATTTGCAGAGTACATCGTTCCGGCAACAAACCAAATTATCAATGAAGCAGCTAAAATAAGATACCGTTCTAATAATGATTGGGATTGTCCTTTAACAATTAGAAGTCCATTTGGTGGCGGAATTCATGGCGCATTATATCATTCTCAAAGTATTGAGAGTATATTCTGTTCAACACCAGGCTTAAGAGTCGTTATTCCATCATCACCATACGATGCTAAAGGATTACTTCTTGCGGCAATTGAAGATAATGACCCTGTATTATACTTTGAACATAAAAAAGCATACAGACTATTAAAAGAAGAAGTTCCTGAAGAATATTATACTGTACCAATCGATAAAGCAGATGTTAAACGAGAAGGTTCAGATATTACAGTATTCACTTATGGATTATGTGTAAATTACGCACTTCAAGCAGCTGAAATATTATCAACTGAAGGTATAGATGCAGAAATAGTAGATTTACGTTCATTATATCCACTAGATAAAGAAACAATTATTAATTGTGCGAAAAAGACTGGCAAAGTATTGGTTGTAACTGAAGATAATCTAGAAGGTAGTGTTATGAGTGAAGTATCTGCCATAATAGCTGAAAATTGCTTATTTGATTTAGACGCACCAATTGCAAGACTTGCAGGTCCAGACGTACCAGCTATGCCATTTTCACCACCTATGGAAGATTTCTTTATGATGAATCCTGTGAAAATAGAAGAAAAAATGAGAACATTAGCTGAATTTTAGGAGGTTAAATTATGGACGTAAAGATGCCGAAACTTGGAGAAAGTGTTCATGAAGGTACAATCGAACAGTGGCTTGTTAAACCAGGTGACACAATTGAAGAGTACGATGCACTGTGCGAAGTGATAACAGATAAAGTAACAGCTGAAGTCCCTTCAACATTTAATGGAACAATTAAAGAAATCGTTGTCGAAGCTGGTGAAACTGTAGATGTTGGAACAGTTATTTGTACAATGGACGTTGAAGGTGAAACATCAGAGGATAAAAATAATAGTGCTGATGAACAAACTGAACCAGAAGTAACTAAAGAAGACCAACCTGCAAAAGCTGAAACACCTGTTTCTAATGAACCACAAGAAGGCCCAATGAATAACGGTCAATATTCACCTGTTGTATTTAAATTAGCAAGTGAAAATAATATTGATTTAAATAAAGTTAAAGGTACCGGTAATTTAGGAAGGGTAACTAAAAAAGACATTTTAAATGCGATTGAAAATGGTGTACCAACTGAAGATGCATTATCTAAACAAGTAGATGCACCAGTTCAAGAAGTTGCTGAAAATACAGTTCAACCAGAAACGACTTCTTTACCTGGCGATTCAATCCCAGTCAATGGTGTAAGAAGAGCAATTGCGAATAAAATGTTGCAAAGTGTTCATGAAATTCCACATGCTTGGATGATGGTCGAAGTTGATGCTACAGATCTTGTTAAAACAAGACAACATCATAAGTCATCTTTTAAACAAAGTGAAGGATATAACTTAACATTCTTCGCATTTTTCGTAAAAGCTGTTGCAGAAGGATTGAAAAAATATCCGATGTTAAATAGTACTTGGGCAGGCGATGAAATTAAAATTCATAAAGATATTAATATTTCAATCGCAGTAGCAAGTGAAGATAAATTATATGTACCTGTTATTAAAAATGCTGATGATAAATCAATCAAAGGTATCGCTCGTGAAATTAATGATCTTGCAACTAGAGGAAGAAAGCATAAGTTAACTTCTCAAGATATGCAAGGTGGTACATTCACAGTCAATAACACGGGTTCATTTGGCTCAGTATCATCAATGGGTATTATCAATCATCCACAAGCTGCTATTTTACAAGTTGAATCAATTGTGAAACGACCTGTAGTTGTCAATGATATGATCGGTATTCGTGATATGGTTAATTTATCATTATCCATTGATCATAGAATATTGGATGGTTTAATGGCCGGTGAATTCTTAAAATATGTAAAAGAAAGATTACAAAGTATGACAATCGAGAACACTTCTATATATTAATAAAACCTTGTCATTGTTTTACCCTTAAATCTCCTGTAAAATAGACTTATCTATTATTACAGGAGGCTTTTTTTATGGAAATGGATTTCAATTTATATATGAATGATGTAGTTAATTCTGCGAGAAATGAAATAGAAGCGGCTGGATACAAACAATTAACAACTAAAGAAGAAGTTGAAGAAACATTCAACAAACCAGGTACAACGTTTGTTATGGTTAATTCAGTTTGTGGATGTGCAGGCGGAATCGCAAGACCAGCAGCACAACATGCGTTACACTATGATAAATTACCAGATCAATTAGTAACTGTATTTGCTGGTCAAGACAAAGAAGCAACAGAAACAGCACGTGATTATTTTGAAGGTTATCCACCATCAAGTCCATCATTTGCTTTTCTTAAAGATGGCAAAATTGTCAAAATGATTGAAAGACATGAAATCGAAGGCCACGATCCAATGAGTGTTATTACAAACATTCAAGCACTATTCGAAGAGTATTGCGAAGAAGTGTAAAGGAACGGTTCATTTCTTATGCAAATAAAACCGTACAGAATAGGATATAGAACATTAAAAACTGCCCTAGGGATGACATTAGCTGTCATCCTTTCTAGGTTAATCGGCTTAGATAATTATGCATCCAGTGCTATTCTTGTTGTATTATGTATTAAGGATACAAGAGTTAAATCATTTGAAGCTGCAATATATAGATTTGTAGCGTGTTTTATTGCAATTTTGATAGGTTCAGTATTTTTCACTTATTTAGGAAGTACGCCTATTATTCTTGGTATTATGGTGCTTTTATTTATACCCGTAACAGTCATGATTGGTGTGCAAGAAGGAATTGTAACAAGCTGTGTTATTATACTTCATCTGTATATGGCTAAAACGATAGATATGAATGTTGTCATAAATGAAATTTTATTACTTATAATTGGTATTGGTATTGCTTTAATCATGAATATGTTTATGCCAAGTTTAGATTATAAACTTAACAATTATAAACGCAAAATAGAAGACGACTTTATATTAATAACCTTTATTTATAGTCAATGCTTACAAGATCCAAATAAAAAAATTAATGTACCTTCATTCGATATCGTTTCAGAAAATATTAGAAAAGCTAAATCATTAGCATTTAGAGAAGTTAAAAATCATTTTGTGAGAAATGAAAACTCTTACTATCATTATTTTGATATGAGAGAAGAACAATTAACTTTATTAAAAAGAATGAAAAAATTAATCGAATCCATGCAACACAGTCATCATGCACATCATTTATGTAGTCAATTGTTATTAGAAGTATCACAAAACGTACAAGGTAACGATTACTCTCTTATGAGATTGCATAACCTATATGACATTAAAATAAAATTACAGTCTATCGAGCTACCAAAATCACATCAAGAATTAGAAAGTATCGCAGCACTATTTCAACTATTAAACGAAGTAGAAGAATACTTACTAATCAAATCACAATTCGGTAGCCTTAAGAAGTAAAAACGCAATGCTATACGGCATTGCGTTTTTTGTGTATATAGTGGGGAGATGTGAGTTTACTTTGCCTTTAACTCACATCTTTTCTAATCTCGTGAGTTAATATTGTCTTTAACTCACCAGTTCCACATATTCTAATAATACCTAATTAAAATTTGTATCTCTCACCCAAAAAAAGCGCTACTCATCATGAGCTAGCGCTTTTGAATTATATTATTAATTTAATAGGAATGGTAAGATACCTGATAATACAAGTGCAGCTACTATAGCTACTAACATTACGATGATTATGATTTTACGTACATTCTTATTTCCCATGATAACCCTCTCTTTAAACATTAGTTTTGTATATATTTATCAACTATTATACACTAGATTATGAGATATTTAAATAAATGAAAAGAGGGACAATCATGATTAATGAAGAAAGATTATTAAATACTTTTATGGAACTTGTAAAGGTAGATTCTGAATCTAAAAATGAAAGAAAGATTGCTGATTTATTAAAGCAAAAGTTTACGGATTTAGGTTTAGATGTTAAAGAGGATGACTCTCAAAGTGAAACTGGTTATGGTGCTGGTAATTTAATTTGTAAATTAAAAGGTGAAGATTCTAGCAAGACGCCGATTTATTTTACAAGCCATATGGATACTGTTACGCCTGGTAATAATATTGAACCAGAATTACGTGAAGATGGTTACATTTATTCTAAAGGTGAAACAATCTTAGGTTCTGATGATAAAGCTGGTTTAGCTGCAATTTTAGAAGCTATTCAAGTTATTAAAGATAACAATATTCAACATGGTGATATCGAATTTATCATTACAGTAGGTGAAGAATCTGGTTTAGTTGGTGCTAAAGCTTTAAATCCTGATGATATTCAAGCGAAATATGGTTTTGCTATTGATGCGCCTGGTAAAGTAGGTACAACAGTTGTAGCAGCTCCTACACAAGCTAAAATAGAGGCTATTATTAAAGGTAAAACAGCACACGCTGGATTAGAACCTGAAAAAGGTGTTTCTGCTATTAATATTGCTGCTAAAGCTGTTAGTCATATGAACTTAGGACGTATCGATGAAGAAACAACTGCTAATATCGGTAGATTCGAAGGTGGAACAGCAACAAATATCGTAAGTGATCATGTATATATTTTAGCAGAAGCAAGATCTTTAGATGATGAAAAAATGAACCAACAAGTAACACATATGAAAGAAGCATTCGAGAAAACTGCTGAAGAATTCGGATGTAGTGCAGAAGTTAATGTACAAATTATGTACCCAAGCTTTAATTTAACTGAAGAAGACGACGTTGTTCAATTAGCCGTTAAATCTTCTGAAAAAATTGGACGTAAAGCAGACCTTGTAAAACTAGGTGGCGGATCTGACGGAAATGTTATTAGTGGATTCGGAATTCCTACTGTTATTTTAGGTGTTGGATATGAATATATTCATACAACAAATGAACGTATGCCAGTTGAAGAATTACAAAAAATTACAGAACAAATCGTTGCAATTGCTGAACTTGCATAAAAATTCAGTATGTAAACGTATTCATTTGAAATTAAAGACTTTATAGACGAAAAACGTATTCAAACTATGTTAAAATGTACTAGAAAATGAAAAAAAGTGAGGTTAATTTCATGACACAACAAATAGGTGTAGTTGGTTTAGCTGTAATGGGTAAAAACTTAGCTTGGAATATTGAATCACGTGGTTACTCAGTTTCAGTGTATAACCGTTCAAAAGAGAAAGTCGACCAAATGGTTGAAGAATCACAAGGTAAAAATATACATCCAAACTATTCAATCGAAGAGTTTGTAGATTCATTAGAAAAACCAAGAAAGATTTTACTTATGGTAAAAGCTGGTGAAGCAACAGATAAAACAATCGATAGCTTATTACCATTATTAGATAAAGGCGACATCCTAATCGATGGCGGAAACACTAACTATTTAGATACGATTCGTAGAAATCAATACTTAGATGAAAGTGGAATAAACTTCATTGGAACAGGTGTTTCAGGTGGAGAAGAAGGTGCTTTAACTGGTCCTTCAATTATGCCTGGTGGTCAGAAAGAAGCTTATGAATTGGTTGCACCAATTTTAGAAAGCATTTCTGCAAAAGCAAGCGATGGTTCTCCATGTGTAACATATGTTGGTCCAGACGGTGCTGGTCACTATGTAAAAATGGTGCATAACGGTATTGAATACGCAGATATGCAATTAAT
>CAACWL010000891.1_pt1 | contig 26533 bp, 28 predicted proteins | sample 2275641 | NCBI WGS metagenome assembly CAACWL01 (sample SAMEA5312462, study PRJEB27640) | indoor metagenome | biome: indoor environment; feature: uncontrolled; material: polymer tiles stone | place: Germany | collected 2014-07-07 | reverse complement strand
GCAACAGATAACGTATCAAGTTTCTTAACTGTGTTTTCCATACTTAATGCCGGAGACTTTTTATCTGATTTCACTTCTTCATCAGTTGCAGGGGCTTGAACTCCAATTTTATCTGCAATTTGAGTTGCTAAGTCTTTATCTACTTTATTAATATTAGCAATTGCATTTTCTTTTACAAAGTCATGCTTACATTTACCTAATTCAAAAGCAAATCCATCTCTTAGATGCTCTTTTTCAGGCTGCGTTAAGCTATTATAGTATAACTTTGCTTGTGAGTAGTGATCTTTAAAACTTTCACTTCTGGCACGCACTTTATGTGCATCAATCTTCTCATGGTAAGATTCAAATCCACCTTCTTCAACGGGTGTCGTATGGGGATTATTATTATTGATTGCATTCTTATGGTAGGATGTTTGTCCTTTATGCACAAATGATTGGTGCATACCATCACGTTGATTATTCGCAAATGGGCAGACAGGTCTGTTAATAGGGATTTGGTGGAAGTTAGGTCCACCTAGACGAGATAACTGTGTATCAGTATATGAGAATAATCGCCCTTGTAATAATGGATCGTTACTAAAGTCAATTCCCGGTACAAGATGTCCTGGGTGGAATGCAACTTGCTCTGTTTCTGCAAAGACATTATCAACATTGCGATTTAAAGTCATTTTACCAACGCGTTTTACTGGCACTTCTTCTTCTGGCCATAATTTCGTTGGATCTAATATATCGAAATCAAATTTAAACTCATCTTCTTCAGGTAAAATTTGAAGTCCTAGTTCCCACTCAGGATAATCACCTTTATCGATAGCTTCATATAAGTCTTCACGATTATAATCTGAGTTTTTACCAGCTATAATTTGCGCTTCATCCCAAACGAGTGAATGCGTGCCGAGTAATGGTTTCCAGTGAAATTTAACGAAGTGTGATTTTCCTTCTTTGTTGATTAAACGGAACGTATGTACACCGAATCCTTCCATTGTGCGGAAGCTCTTTGGTAATCCACGATCACTCATTGTCCACATCGTCATATGAGTTGACTCAGGGTTTTGTGCAAAGAAATCCCAGAATGTATCATGCGCTGTTCCACCTTGAGGAATTTCATTATGTGGTTCTGGTTTGATAGCGTGAACTAAATCCGGGAATTTAATTGCATCTTGAATAAAGAATACCGGAATATTGTTACCTACTAAATCATAGTTTCCTTCTTCAGTATAGAATTTAGTTGCAAATCCACGCGCATCACGTACTGTATCGTTAGATCCTTTTGAGCCTTGTACAGTAGAGAAACGAACAAATACAGGCGTCTTCTTGCTCGTATCTGTTAAAAATTTTGCTTTAGTATATTCACTTAAATCTTCGTATAATTCAAATTCACCATGTGCCCCATAACCACGCGCATGAACAATTCTTTCAGGAATACGTTCATGGTCGAAATGTGTCATCTTTTCTCTGAAATGAAAATCTTCTAATAATGTCGGACCACGTTCCCCTGCTTTTAATGAAAATTCATCTTCCGCCATTTTTAAACCTTGGTTTGTCGTTAATTGTGTATCTTCAGAATGGTCTCTACGAAATGCTTCCAACTGCTTATCTTTTTCATTAGTCATTGTAGTGCCTCCTATATTATATTTACATACAAATTACTTATTCCCATTTCAAATAAACAGAAACATTGTACACTTTTTATATATAAATAAAAAATTGCATTCTAATTGCAGAATGCAAATCTTCCCTTTAATACACAAAAAACCGTCCATTTTAGCTTGAGCTAAAACGAACGGTTTGAAAATATATTAATTTGCTGTTCTTAATTATTTATCTAAGAAGTTACGACCTTCATCTAATTTTTGGAATCCTCTTAAGAAGTATACACCTGCCATAGCTGATAAGAAGATAATACCAATAATAACTGACACACGTGTTTCATCATTAATTAACATTCCGATTAATACCATTACTAAGAAAGCAATTGTAATGTAGTTCGAGAATGGCGCGAAAGGCATTTTAAAAGGATGATTTTCAGCTAAATCAGGTCTTTGTTTTCTGTATTGTAAATGACTGAATAAAATCATAAACCATGGAATCATACCTGGCAGGATAGATGCACTATAAACATATACGAATATATTTGCTGCGCCATCAATATACATTGGTAATACTACATTTAAAATCACGCCAATGAAGATACCGATTGAAATCGTAAGTACAGCATAAACTGGTACACCATTTTTCATAACTTTCGCAAATGCGCGTGGCATTTTACCTTCATTTGCTAATGTGTAGATCATACGGCTTGAACTGAAAATACCTGAGTTACAACCAGACATTGCTGCTGTAATCACTACGAAGTTAATAATTGCTGCTGCAGCTGTGATACCAACTTTAGCAAATGTCGCTACGAACGGGCTACCTACGTTACCTAATTCATCCCATGGATAAACAGTTACGATAACAAAGATTGCACCAATATAGAAGATTAAAATACGCCAAATAATACCATTGACTGCTTTTACTACGTTTTTCTGTGGATCTTTCGTTTCACCTGCAGTAATACCGATTAATTCTACCCCTTGGTAAGAACCTACTACCATTGAAAGTGCAAAGAAGAATCCTACGATACCTTTAGGGAAGAATCCACCATGTTCCGTTAGGTTACCAAATCCAATAGGATTACCATTGTTACCAAATCCAAATAATATAATACCTAAACCGGCTACAATCATTAAAACAATTGTTACAATCTTAATCATTGCAAACCAGAATTCGAATTCTCCGAATGCTTTAACTGAAGCCATATTCGCTAATGCTAAAGTCACAATTACGATAATACCTGGAATCCAGGTAGGTAAATCTGGCCACCAATATTGCATATATTGTCCAACAGCGATTACTTCACTCATACCAACTACAACCCACTGGAATATATTTGCCCATGCTGTAACATAACCAAACACCGGGTGTAAGTATGTTGAAGCATAATCAGCAAATGATCCTGTTGTAGGGAATAAATAAACTAATTCCCCCATCGCACGCATTACTAAAAATAAAAATAATCCAGCAACTAAATAAGCTAAAATTGCTGAAGGTCCTGTCCATTTAATCGTACTTGATGCACCCATGAATAAACCTACCCCAATGGTACCACCTAATGCGATCATTTGGACTTGTCTTGAACTAAGACCCCTCTTTAAATGATTGTCTTCCATTTTTTCTATCCCCTTTTGTTTTTAAATATAAAAACATTCTTTACTATTCTGAAATTATACTATAATCTCAGAATATTAGAAGTACTATTTATAAACTTTAGGAGAACATGAAAAGGGTGCAAGGGAAAACCCTTGCACCCACGTGCTTTAACGCTTTAAACTTTTTAAAAAAATTATTTTTAAATAGATTATTTCCTTTTATTTTTTATAATCGTAAGCAACTTCTTGTAATTTTTCATCATATTCAATATATAAATCGTAATCTTTGAAAAACCACTCATCCATTTCGTTAACGTAGAAAATAATGCCATCTGCTTCAACTTTTGCAATTGCTTTATCATAATCCGGATCTACTGTAAATGCTAAAGAGTGACTCTCCTGAATCTTGCTTGATCCATAAATTTTCGCAAAGAATTTAACTGCCTGCCCCGCTTCTAAACCAACCTCGTCTTTGAACCATTGCAATGCTTTATCTGAAATATAAATATTCATATCGTACCTCCCATATTAAGTCTTTCTGAAGAAATTATATCATCTGACTCATATGAAAGTCTTAAATTAAGTTTTCATATAAAATGATCAATATGTTAGCGCAACCTCTTCACCCTTCAATACACGCATTACACCTTCGTATAAAGCGAGCAACTCTTCTTCACCTGGCATTACTTTAACTTCAGAAATCCACTCAACGTGTGATTTTATGTTATCAACAACATACTGGGAATAACTCACGCCACCTGTTAAAATGATATAATCTACATCACCTTTCAATACAGCTGCCATTTCAGCAATACCTTTAGCAATCTGATAACACATACCATCAAAATAAAGCTTTGCTTCATCATCTCCGTTTAGAGCTTTTTGTTCAATCGTTTGAATATCAATTTCACCTAAATAAGACTTCATACCACCTTCTCCAGCTAATATTGATTTCACTTGTGAAATATTTAACTGTTCTTCAATAATGAGCTTCGCAAAATTTATTAACGGGAGTTGACCGGTACGTTCCGGTGAATAAGGTCCTTCGCCATCAAATGCATTGACGCAATCAATAACACGCCCTGACTGATGTGCACCAATGGAAATACCTCCACCGATATGGGTAACAATCACATTAGCATCAAAATAATCCATGCCTTCTTCGGCTAACACCTTACGTGCCACAGCTTTTTGATTTAGTGCGTGAAATACACTACGACGTTCGATACCTTTAAATCCTGAAATGCGTGCGAGATCTTCAAATTCATCAACTACAACCGGATCTACTGTATATGCTTTCACACCGTAATCACGCGCAATATCATTAGCGATGATTGCACCTAAATTTGAAGCATGCATGCCATATGTACCAGAGCGAAGATCATTTACCATCTCTTCATTCACTATGTACGTGCCTCCAACTATTGACTTCATCAGTCCACCACGGGCAACAACTGCTGCTAAATCTCCTGGATAAATATTATGAGACTCTAAGAAAGTACGTAAACGCTCTTCTCGCATCTCAATTTGATCCATTACAGTATCATACTTTCCAATCTCATCAACAGTATATCTAAAGATACTTTCGTCTACACAATTATCACTACAATATAGAGCAACCTTACTAGAAGTTGAACCTGGATTAATAACTAATATGTATTTTCCGTCCATTATAAGTCCCTCACTTGTCGCACTGCAAAGTCTAGAGCGTACATTTTACTTTCTGTAGAATCACTGCGTGAAGTAAGAACGATCGGGACTTTTGCCCCCACAATTGTCCCTCCAATTACAGCATTCCCTATTACTGAGAAAGCTTTATATATTACATTACCAACATCAATTGTAGGTACTACTAAGATATCTGCATCTCCTTGAATAACCCCGTCATACCCTTTATGATCTGCAGCTTCCTTAGAAGTAGCTAAATCAAAAGAAATAGGACCAGCTACAAGCGCATTTTCACTACTTTTAAATAATGAAACGACCTCACTTGCTAATACTGAAGATGGCATCTTCGGATTAAATGTCTCTGCAGAACTAATCATAGCCACTTTAGGTTGTAAAATACCTATGCGATGCGCTACATCAATGGCATTATCAGCAATTTGCTTTAACTGTTCAGAAGTTGGTGTGATATTCATTGCAGCATCCGTTAATAATAACTGCCTGTTATTTCCCGGTAAATCAACAAGCGCCACATGAGATAACACGGATTGACCGCGAAGATTATATTCTTTTTGAAGTACTTCTTTTAATAGCGTACGTGTTTGAACCATCCCCTTCATAAGCACTTGGGCATCTCCAGTTGCCGCCATTTCTACAGCACGTTTAACAGAATCTCCCTCTGTTTCACATTGCTCATACACCCATACATCATTTGAATCAATATTCTCTTCTGTATCAAATACGAAAAAAGATACAACATCTTTATATAATTGTTTCGCTTTTGTTATCACTTCTAATATCTCTGGCCTTGAACCACCAGGAATAGCTACCTTAATCATCTATATTCCTTCTTTCTGATTATAACCTAGTACTAATACTAGATAATATTTTTGTTCGATAGTATTTTCTCATATTCGAAAATAGATGTAAAGGAAACATATAGCAGCTATTAAACACTTTATTAACACCATTCAATAATATATTGTATTTAGATTTCCTTATCTAAAAAATTTAATATATATAATAAATAAATATCATTTTACAAATAATTGAAATATATAAACTCTTAATATAATATTGAACCATAAAAAAGAATTTAGGTGATAAATTGAGATGGACAAAAAGAAAACAACTTATTGAAGACTTTATTTATGATCCACTAAAAAATCGTATTTCAATCAATCGAATTGTTTATAGAAAATCTCACGACGAGGAAGCACGAATGACTATAACATTCGATAGACAAGAAATATTTACAGCAGATAATATCCAGTTTGCTTTAAAATCATTTGAGTTAGAAAAGCAAGGTGTTGGGAAGGAATATCAACCGTTTAATTGTGATGATAAGAAAATAGATTTATTTGAAAAAACAATTAGAGATGCAGCAGAAGCAGAAGGGAAATATGCTGTTTATCATTTAGAAGACTTCTTCGATTATTTTTCACTCTCAGTAGAGGAAGCATTGCAACATTCTCACGAGCTCATTCGAGCTTTTGCAATGTTAGATAAACGATTAGGCAAACGAAGATTTAGTACGCTTGATATAAGCAACGAACATAAATTAGTTCAGCAATTTTACGAGATTAGAAAGCAAAGTTGGGAGAGTAATGCATGAGACTTTACCTTGTAAGACATGGACAGGATACATTGAACAAAAGAGGCGGTTGGTCACAGGAACCATTGACTGAAGAAGGTGTAAAGGAAGTAGAATCACTATCACAAAAAATAAAAGACATTGAATTCGATTTTATTATTACAAGTGATCTTCAAAGAACAGTTCAAACGGCAAATATCATTCAAAGTCGACAACTATTTTCAAAAAAAATAATTTTAGATGATTGTTTACGGGAAGTAAATAATGGTCTTCTAGCTGGAATGGATAATGATGTGGCATTAGTGAGATTTCCAGGTCTGTTTTGGAATACACTAGACTGGGATGAATCTTATCCACAAGGTGAAAGTCCCACTCAATTTTACGAAAGAATTTCTAAATGGTATCAAAAATTTCTTTCAAAATATCATTCTTCTGATAAAGTCCTTATCATTACGCATCAAGGTGTAATAGAAGTCCTGCTTTGTATAATAAACAACAAACAATTTTCGAATAAGAAAGTTCATTATAAAATTAAATGCGGTCAAATGATAACGGCAGTGATTGAATGATTACCGTAAATTTACTTATACACAAAATTTTCATATTTCTGACCTATTATTTTCACAATCTTGTGATTTTATTATATGTACTTTATGCTAATATTTATTTTAACTTGTGAAAATATGGAGGAAAGTTTGTGAAAAAGTATTTTAATAATGTGTTTTGGAGATGGCATTTCTATGCAGCGATTTTCATTACACCGCTACTCATTACATTAAGTATTTCAGGCATCATGTATTTATTCTATCCAGAAGTAGAAAACAAATTAAATCACGATCTGTTGTTTGAACAAACGAATCAACCAGAACAATCGCTTAATGATGGTATCAGTGACATACTAAGTAGTCATCCTGGGTATCATGTTATGAAGATTAGTTTCCTAAAAGGCGATTACAACACACGTGTATCCATAATGGGACCTGATGATGCTTCTAAAGTTGTCTATCTAGATCATCATAACCAAGTAAAAGGTGAAATAGAACCTTCTAAATTATTTTCAAATTTCTCACGTGAAATGCACTCAAATCTATTAACTGGTAATACCTTTATTAATTATTTAGTGGAGCTTGCGAGTTGCTGGGCAATATTCCTGATCATTACAGGATTGTTCATGACTTTCTTCCGTAAATATATTACAAACAGTGCTTCAAAAATCAAACGTAAAAATCAAGCGAAATTCCACGCAATGCTCGGTACAGTTTTAAGTATTCCGTTGTTACTGATTGTGTTAACTGGATTACCCTGGTCAGGATTTATGGGTGCAAAAATTTATGACTTTGCAGTAAATCATTCACTTGTCGGTTACCCTGAATCCGTAAAGTCACCACCTGTATCTAATAACGAGATTGCATGGGCAACCCGTGGTGAACATACAAATTCAAAATCTCATGATGGCCATAGACTACCGATTACCCATATTAATATGATTGCGCAAGAGGAAGGATTTAAGAAGCCATATAGTATCACTGTACCGATGGATGATAAGGGGACCTATGTATTATCTAAAGCTGCTGGAACAGGTGTGACTGGTCTAGATGCAAATCCACTAGAAGAACGCACTATTCATCTTGATCAATATTCTGGAATGAAACTTGCGATTTACGACTTTAATGACTATGGCATACTTGCGAAGTTTATAGCAGTCGGTATTCCACTTCATGAAGGGAATTTATTTGGGCTAGCTAATAAAGTAATCAACTTATTATTTATTGTTGGTTTACTCACATTAACTTTCTTTGGTATTAAGATTTATTTTATGCGCAAACAAAAAGGTAAACTATCAACACCTAAGGCACAGCCTTATATGAAATATACTTGGTTTTTCGCAATATTACTTATTCTAATGGGAATATTAATGCCTCTATTTGGCGTCTCACTCCTAATCATTACATTTATCGAACTCATTTTATTGATGCGCAACAAGAAATATGTGATATAAAATAAAACTCATCAAGTAGCGGGATAATTCCAGCTACTTTTTTAATTTTCAAACAATTGTGATTGTGTGACAACATTTATTCATGTAAGATAAGTCATAATATATTGTACGGAGCTGATTATATGGATCAAAACAGACATAAACTCGCATTAAAGGTTGCATTTCCACCTACTATCCCAATCTTAACTGGATTTATCTTTCTCGGAATGACTTTCGGTATATATATGCATTCTTTAGGACATCCAATATGGATGGCTGTTCTTATGAGTGCTTGTATTTTCGCTGGTTCTATGGAATTTGTAGCAGCAACGATGCTGCTTGGTATCTTTAATCCGTTTAGTGCTTTTATACTTGCACTTATGATCAACGCACGACATCTATTTTATGGGATTACAATGCTTGAACGATTTAAAGGTACCGGGAGAAAGAAATGGTATTTAATATTTGGTATGTGTGATGAAACATTCGTTATTAATCAAACAATGTCCATTCCCAAAAATGCCGACAAAGGATTAGTTATGACGTATGTTACGTTATTCAATCATTTATACTGGGTAACTGGTTCCTTTCTAGGAAGTATTATTGGGGGCTTTATTACAGTTGATTTGGAAGGTTTAGAATTTGTAATGGCAGCACTCTTTTTAATTATTTTTCTTGAACAATGGTACAAAGGTGGAAGACGCTTTTCAACACTAGGCATAATCATTTCAATTGTCTGTCTATTAATATTTGGTACGTCTTACTTTGTACTACCTACAATGCTAATTATGCTAATCATTTTCATTGTCTTTAAACGTCCTTTGACGAGAGTTGGTGAGCGCATATGACAATAGCAGAACAGCTGATTATTATCTTTTCTGTTACAATCGCTACAATGTTAACCCGCTTCTTACCTTTCATCATATTTAAAGACGATAAACCATTACCTGAGCTTATTGAATATTTAGGTCGTGTATTACCTCCCGCTGTATTTGGATTACTTGTAGTATATGCATTAAAGGATATTAAATGGAGTTTACCTTCTGCCAATATTCCCGCAATACTTTCGATAACTTTGATTATCGTATTACATTCATGGAAACGTAATATGCTTTTATCTATCGCTGTAGGGATGTTATACTATATGTTACTTATTCGATTAATCTAAACAGAAAAAGCTACAATTCTTATCGAATTGTAGCTTTTTCTATATTATGATTAAGCATCTTGTTTGATGATTTCTTTAGTCTTAGCATCGATTTCAAATTCTTTTGATTTTCCATCTTTAACTAGTTCTACGTCATATTTCACTACGCCGTCATCTTCATCTAAACTCCACTCTTTCACATCTCCGTTGTATTCTTTCTTAGCAACTTCAATGATATCTTCAACTGGCGTTACATCTTTATAATTGATTGTTGTTTCTTTGTCATTTTCTTTTTCTGATTCTTTTTTAAGTACTTTGTTACTTACAGCATCAACTGTCACTTCATGAGATTCATTTCCATCTCTTAAATTAACATCATATGCCCATTTTTTCTCTTTATCATCATAGTCAAAAGAGATACTTTCAAGATCACCTTTTACTTCTTTTTGTGCTGTTTCTATTGCTTGAGTCGCATCCGTCTTTACTTCGCTATAATCAACTGATTTATCATCTTCATTGCCACAAGCACCTAATAGTAATGATGCACCTAGAACGAGTGCTGAAGATTGTTTTATATATTTGTTCATCATATTCACATCCTTTTTGAGTTATTAAATTTATACCCAAAATTTGATATATACAAACAAATATTATCAATACGGATTACATTCACCATATATAGCGAACTAAAAACAATAGTATTTTTCATAAAATTTTTATCAATTTTATCAAAGCAAATTGCAATGGTAATCTCCCATATAAAGCGCTCTTCGGTAGTCGTTTATCACCTAACGGAATTCCTTTTCTTGCCATATAAATATTCGCCGGAAATACCCCTAATAAAAATGTATTGATTAACTTCTTAGCACTTTCACTTGGTTTTTTGATAATCAAGTAAACACCCATTATCATCTCAATCACCCCGGAAATATAGACAATTTCCTTTTTAAAGGGTATATAACCTGGAACAATCTTCGTAAAATTCGGCTCTCTTAGGAAATGAAGTACTCCTGCCGTAAAAAATCCTAATCCTAGTATCGTTTTCAGTAATAATTTTATTAATTTCATTTTATTGCTCCTCTATTGTTGTTAGTGCGTATTTCTCAATTACATCTTCTAAATGCGGATACACTTGCTTTAATTCATCTTTCGTAAATAATTCAAATCCCTCAAATGTAAATCCAGGTGATACCATACATCCAACGAAACTCCATTCATTGTCATCTTCGACACTTGAAGCGAAAATTGTATTCTTCGGTACTAAAAATTGTGGTACTTCTCCATTCATTACATCTAATCCTAACTTAACTGCTTCATACTTACCATCGGGATAAATCATATGAACGGTAAGTGAATCCCCTCCCTGGTAATACCATAATTCATCTGAATCTATCCGATGAAAATGTGAGATATTTCCTGTTTCTAAAAGAAAATAGATGCTTGTATATAGCACTCTACCATCACCATTTACTTCATTTGAACGATATGTTTCATAATAATAGCCACCTTCAGGATGTGGTTGCATACGTAATTTTTTAATCAATTGATCTTTATTCATATTCTTTCTCCATAATTTTATTAATTTTAAAACTACACCTTGGTGCTATTTTATCATTTAACCACTTTTCATATAGTAAATTCTGATAAGCTATATAAGCATTCTCTCCATAAATCTTATCTGGACCATATACATATAATGGTGGTAGAGCTGCTGGATTAGATAAATGCTTATGTTCGGAAATAATAGTAGCCAGAATGTCGATGTCTTTCTTAAATGTTTCTGAACGTTTACCCCCTCTTCGTGTATGTTCATCATCCATCACTTTTAGCATAGCAAAGCAATCTAAAATATATGGATGACCTTCATTATACACATGTTTAACAATGGGATGGTGTAAGTATCTAATGTTCCCATCAATAATATTTAATGCCGATAAACACACACGAATAATCTGATAAAGTTCTAACACTTGTTTAGACAATCTTCTATTATCTAAATAACGTGCAGATATTTCATGGTTCTCGCTAACTCTAAAAATTTGCATGGTGATTTTCTTCCTTCATAAATTGATATACGATATATAAATAGATAACATGACCTACCATCCAAACTAAAAACATCGGTAAAGAAGATGAATATTGTTGATATACTGCAATATTTATTAATAAGAAATACAGCAAAATAAAAACAAGTATAGTTATTAGTAGCGCTATTTTGAATAATGTTCCTTTTCGATATAATTGTTCTAGCGTACTGAAGAGGATGATGCTAACGATAAAGTGTGGTAATAACTCTTTCCATAAAACCATTTCTTTTTGATGTGTCAAAAAATCAATATTTAATAATAGTCGGACAGTGTTTGTACCAAAACAATAATCGCCTATTAACAACAATATATATAATGAAAGTCCGGATAACATTCCCAGTATAATTTTTCTAACCACGTGTCATTTTCTCCCCGATGCTTATTATTTAGTAAAAGAAGCAATCAACATCTTAAGTGATTGTCTCTTTCATTATTATATTGTATCAAAAGAATCTTCTCATAATTGTTTTTAATGGTGGCATCTTTTCAAATTTATTTTCTTCTAGAATTGATCGTAACTCAAATTTAGCATATCCTAACGCTTCATCCCATACAATTTGCCCAGGAAGTGGTGCCGCATTCGGGTCAACATAAGCATTGATAATCACTGGTTTATTCACTTCTTTTGCATGTCTGAAGGCACCCGCGAGCTCTTCTGGTTTCGTTACAGTAATACCCACACCACCACAACTTTCCGCAAATTTAGCAAAATCGATATCACCAAAATCAATGGCATACTCTAATTCACCCGCTGCTTGTTGTTCATATTTAATGAATGATAACTGTTTATTATTTAATACAACAATAATCATCGGTAAGTTATGGTATACAGCTGTAGCAAAGTCCTGCATTACCATTGCCATAGCTCCGTCACCTGTAATTGCAATTGCCTGACGATCTGGATACGCTATCTTACTTGCGATTGCGCCAGGTAAAGCACATCCCATCGTACCTAACCACGGTGAAGTTAAGAAGCGATGATTATGATCAAGTCTTAAATATCTTGTTCCCCATACGGTTGATGTTCCTACATCAATCGAGAATACTGCATCTTCATCAGCTATTTTATCGACTTCAGCCATAATACGCTCTGGGCGTAAAGGAAAACTGTTATTTGCTCTATCTTCATCAAGCCATTTATTCCATTCCGCCATATTTTCTTTACATGCTTCTAAGAATGGTCTTTCTTTTATTGTTGGTAATTTTTCAATTAATAATTGCAATATCTCTTTTGAATCACCCACCAATGGTACTGTCACTTTATGGCGAGTGCCAATATTTTCCGGGTTATTATCAATCTGAATACATGGTACATCTTCATCCGGTAGATAATCTACATATGGAAAGTTTGTACCAATCATAATCAATAAGTCCGCTTCTTTAGTTGCTTCAAATGCAGGTTTCGTACCAATTTTCCCTAAGTTCCCTAACATATTTGGATGGGTATCAGGAATTAATCCTTTTGCAGGTAAAGTCACAATAGAAGGTAATTGTGCATGTTCAATAAACTGCACAAGTAATTCTTTAGCATGCTTTGTTCCTGTTCCGGCAAGCACTACTGGATGCTTACTTTGTTCAATCAGTTTTATTGCTTCTGAAATATTTGCCTGATCAATCTCAGACGTTTGTACTGGCATTTTAATTGGTGCTTCTGCTGTATGATCTTCTATTTTTGTGCTTAATAGATTACCGGGAATCGAAAGCACTGCGACACCTTTTTTATCGTAAGCTGTTTGTATCGCTTCATTTACAACTTCAAATACATTTTCCGCCTGATCGAGTTGTTTATTATACACAGCAACATCAGCAAACATTACTGTTAAATCTAACTCCTGGAAGTACTTTGTACCTAATAAATCTGTGTTAGCTTGACCAACGAGGACAAGCTGTGGAATATTATCCATCTTAGCGTCGTACATACCATTTAACAAATGAATTGCGCCAGGTCCACCAATTGCAACAGAGACTGCGATTTTACCAGTTAATTTCGTATAACTTGCTGCTGCAAGAGAAGCCACTTCTTCATGGCGTACATTATAAAATTTAATCTCATCTTCAGCGCCTTTTAATGCATCTATTACAGTATCTATCGTATCACCTGGAATACCATATACATGATCAATCTCCCAATGTTTAAGTGCTTTAACAAGTGCGTGATTTGCTTTTAATTTTGACAAGTCGTTCACATTCCTTTCTTCACTCATATTCATACATATTATTTTCATTACCCGTTGCGGACAATATTAATCAAAATATACATCTTATAGGTATACATTCCTATTTCCATTATGTGCAAATGACATATTATTTTTGTTAAGATATAAATATAAGCATCATATAAAATGAGGAGGTAACACAATGAAAGTTTTAGTAGCCGGCGAAATACCAGAAAAGGGTCTAAAGTTCTTAAAAGAAAACTTCGATGATGTTGATGTATTCGAAGGAGATAAATTAATCGCTAAGGATGAATTAATCACACGTATTGCGGATAGAGATGCATTGATTAGTTTACTATCTACTAATGTAGATAATGATGTCATTGATGCTGCACCAAATTTAAAGATCATCGCAAACTATGGCGCTGGATTTAACAATATTGATAGTGAATATGCACGCTCAAAAGACATCGATGTTACTAATACGCCGAAAGCTTCAACAAATGCAACAGCAGATTTGACATTTGCGATACTACTAGCTGCAGCAAGACGTGTTGTCGAAGGAGATAAAGTATGTCGTACGACCGGATTTAACGGTTGGGCACCATTATTTTTCCGTGGCCGTGAAGTTTCAGGTAAGACAATTGGTATTATCGGTTTAGGAGAAATCGGACAAGCTGTGGCACGCCGTGCAAAAGGATTCGATATGGATATTCTATATACAGGACCAAACCGTCATGAAGACCGCGAAAAAGATACTGGTGCAAAATATGTTTCACTTGAAGAATTGCTACAGCAATCGGACTTTATTACAATTAATTCTGCTTATAATCCATCAATGAAACATATGATAGATAAATCACAAATCGAAATGATGAAATCAACTGCATATTTAATCAACGCATCACGTGGGCCTGTCGTTCATGAAGAAGCACTTGCTGATGCATTGGAAGCGAAAGTTATTGAAGGTGCCGCTTTAGATGTATTTGAATTCGAACCTGAAATCAATGAAAAGCTAAAAAAATTAGACAATGTAGTCATCACACCACATATCGGAAACGCAACATTTGAAGCGCGTGATATGATGGCCGATATCGTTACACAAAATGTATACAAGAAACTGAATAACGAACAACCAGATTATATCGTTAATTAAAAAATAGAAAGATAGATAAATAAGCATTTTAAAGTGAAATAAATTGAAAAGAGGAAATCAACTTCCGTTGACTTCCTCTCTTCTTTTTCTTAGGTAATACGCTATAATGTTGCCGATGTTGCAACTGTAGTGTTACCTGACTGCATATCCGTGTGAATCGCCATAACGATTGCAATAACGTGTGTTACATTTACACTTTCATCAAGAATATCAATCCCAAATGTATCTCTCCATTGAAAGAATTGTTTACTAATTTCAGCTACAATACGTCCAGAACCATCTTCAATCGTGTATTCATAATTCAAGAAGTTACCACGTACAATCCAGTCTTCTCCTTCAATAAGGTAAGTCGGTCTAAAAGATAACATCTTCTTACGGATCGTTAGTGTTTCATAACCATTCACTGATACATCCATCGTTGTAGAAAAAGCTGTTGCACGTTGTTTAATAAACGCTAACTCATTACCATATGTATCTAGAATTCTTAACTTTCTACGCGCTAATATATCATGCTGACCTTTCGCCGTGTAAACGACTTCATCCTGTTCATTCATAATCGAAAAATCTTGAGTCCACGAAAGTAACTTTTTCTTTGCATAAAGTCTCATCTTCAACAGCTCCAATTCTAAATTATTTATTTATATTATAACCTTTTAATTATCTACGATAAAATTACACACAGTAAATTCTTTCTGGCACTTTAATATTCTTATAATTCACCATTAATGCTCCTCAAAATCAAATCTTTCGCGTTCTTTTTGTGCAGTCTCATCATTACCAAACCACACTTGTTTCACGTAAAACTTTCCTGCCCAGTCCTTATCAAACGAGACATTGACGTTATCATAACGATAACTTGTATTGCCTAATGCTACACCTTTTTGATCAGGTTTACCCCATACTTTCATGAACGCTTTCATACTAATATTCTCATGCATTTCATAATAATAATTAATATCAGTAAATACATAATCCTGTTCATCCATCCCTTTTGCTCCTTTAAAGAACGGAGAGATGATTGTATTATTATATCGACTGCGATAATACAATGCAGTTACGTATTTTTCTCCCATATTGATCAATGCTTCTGTCGGTTGACCAAACGTCGCTTCAAATTCTTTTCTCGTAATACCGAATTTAGCATCTTTAAAGCCATAAGTTTTGCCTTTCATAGCTTTCATCACTTTCTTATCCAGTATATCCGGCAATTCAATTTCATGTACATTATCAGGAATTTGAAGTTTGTAATTGGGTTCGATGGCTTTTATCTTCTCAGCTACAAATCTAAAAAGTGCATTTGGAATAATATCATAATCTGGGTGTTCTGCATTACCAATAAATGCTTTCATCGATGCAACATCTTTAAATTCTTGTAATTCTAAAATTCTGAAACCATGAAAGGCTGCTAAATAATAGGATTGATCCAGCCAATTGACAGCGATATCAAATAAAGATTCTCCCATGATATGTGCCTCAACTGTATCCATATGCGTAGCAATATTTGAAACTAAATAGGCTAATTCTGTGTCCGCTTCTTCTTCCATAAAATAACCCATCACTTCATTAGCATCACAATCTGCAACAATTTGTTGTAAATCCTTGGGTAATTTATTAATTACTATATCAATAGATTTCATAATGAACACCTCTCGTTAAATTTATATAGCTTTCATTATAAAATAAAAATACAAATATTGTATATGTATAGATGTATTTAAGAACTTCTCATAAAAAAATGCCGAAGCAAATGATTACTTCGGCATTTTCTATTGCACTTGATACGCTACTTCTACCTGATCTTCAACAAACGAGTGTCGAATACTGTCTTCAAAAGGATTACTTACCGGATTACCTACATACATTTGAACTGTATCTTTACCTACTTTCATCGTATCTTTTTTCGGTTGCATGCCGTCATACGTCTTAATGTTAACGTCACCCAGTACTAATCGATATTGATTTCCTTCCGGCACTGCAAATGCAAACCCGGAATATGTTGATTTATTTTTGTGATAAGATACTTGAATCACATAGAACTGTGTCTTCCATGCTTTATTTGGTGTGTAAATAGCAGAAACTACATCATCTGTCTTTATAATATTTTTCACCATTGCCTTCTGCGCATCTTCTGCCGAATCATATAACCCTTTCTCTACTGCAGTAATATGTTCTGTCTTCACTTCTTGTTTATCTTGTTCATCATGCGGCATCTTCAGCCAAACGATACCCATAAATAAAAGTATTGCTAACACAGATACCGGAAGTAACAACTTTTGTTCGTTACGCACACTTACACCTCACTCTACACTTTTATCTTATCTACATTGTATAATACATTAATATTTTTGTAAGCGTTATCAATTATAAATTATTTATTTTCTAAATTATCTATATGCTTAAGTTGTTTTTTAAGTTCTTCCATATTAATTGTTTCATCAATTGTCGTTTTTGAGTCTACCAAGTGTTTATCGTGCAGCGTTAATGTACGCGTCTTAATCATGTCACTAAAATATGCATCATGACTGACAAAGAGTACTGTTCCTTTATATTGTTTAAGCAGATTACCAATAATGTCCTGCATTTCAATATCGAAGTAATTTGTCGGTTCGTCGAGAATGAGTAGATGTGCTTTTGAGAAATAGAGTTTTACAAATGATAGCCTGCACTTTTCTCCCATAGACAAATTTTGAACAAGATCATCCATACGTGATGCATCAAATCTGAATGCTGCAAGTATTGTGCGTGCCTGAGTTACGTCAATATCAAGTATTGTTATTTCTTCCAGAACGGTATGACTTGGTATTAAATTCTCAAGTTTTTGAGAAAAATACCCTATTTCAAGTGTGGGTGGCATTCTTATCTCTCCATGTTGTATCGGTATTTCTCCGGTAATAAGTTTGAGTAACGTAGATTTTCCTGAGCCATTCTTACCTTTAATTTGAACAACTTCTCCGCGTTCTAATGAAAAAGTAACATGGTTAAATAATGGTTCATCAAATGCATGGCTTACATCTATGCATTGCAATAAGTATTTATTATTGATTTCACTGGCTTCAATATCATATTCCGTACGCACTGCTTTTTCTACTTTACCTTCAAAGTTTGACATTTCATGATTCAATCTCGATTCTCGTGCCTTCATCCTTTTTGCCATTTTGGCAAGCTTTTTCTGCTCCCCGAAATCTCGTACACTCGCTTTATGATTCATTTCATGATGCCATTCACGCATCTCCTGAATCATTTGTTTCATACGTTTCTTTTCTTTTTGTTCTTTTTCAACGAGTGCTGCATTCGTCTTTTCTTCTAGATCAATCTGTGATTTATATTGATCATATGTCATATGAAACTTCCTTAATCCATCACGTGTTAACTCCAATATATAATCTGCTGTTTGATTAATAAACGCTCTGTCATGACTGGCATATAGAATCGTAAAATTATTGTGTTTCATCCAGTTTACGAGCCAATCTTTCGTTTCATCATCAATATGGTTTGTGGGTTCATCAAAGATAAACTTTGTCTTCCCTGATAGCATCAAACGTATTAAAGATATTTTTGTTTGCTCTCCACCTGACAGCGTTACTAATTTTCTTTCAGCATCACTTTCAGATAAATTAAACTTATGCATCATCATAATAATCTCAGATTCAAATGTATAACCATCCTGTTCCAGGTAATCGCTCATCGCATTCATATCTGTGTCTAAATTTATTTTCAACTGATATAATTCTGGTCGCCCTTGCATAATATACTCGATTACAGTCAATTCAAATATGTCCGTTTGTCTAAGTTGTTGTTCCAGCAGTCCAATTTCTTCATCTTGCGCTATCAACGTATTCAGTATTGTCGTCTTGCCAATGCCATTGTTTCCAAGCAAAGCTACATGCTTACCTGCTTCTATTTCAAAGTGTAAATCTTTGATTAATAATTTTTCCCCTGCATAAATGTCTGTTTTATTTAATCTCATAAACTCACCTCATAAAAAAATGTATCCCGCACAACGTTTGGGATACACAAAATAAGCCTATGAACGATAGACATACAATAAATAGACAGACTCATCCCGATAATTCAAACGTTGTGCAATTCAATTTGCTCAGTTTTCATTATCGAATGATCATCTCTAAATATTGATGCCTCCTTTTATATTTGTTTACAGTTTAACAGGTTTACGCATTTTATACAAAATAAATCCTATTACAAAGCCAATCAATGCAGGTAGTACCCACCCCATACCAATGGCAGAGAAAGGTAAGAATTTCTCTCCGAAAGTAGCTACACTTTCTCCAAAAGCAGATTTTGAAAGAAATGCAGGGCTAGCTTTTATACCGTCAATAATCGCTGCAATCATCGTTACAAAAGTCGTCCATTGATAGACAATTTTTGAATCATTGAAAGAACCACTGATTAAAGTTAACAGTATTAATGTAATCGCAAGAGGATATAAAAACATCAAGACGGGAATCGAATATTCGATAATCTTAGTTAAACCTACATTTGCCAGTATAAATGAAACAATACTTACTACGGTAGCAAACATGATATAGCTACGTTTCGGGAATAACTCAGTAAATGTTTCAGAGAAAGCTGTTATTAAGCCAATCGCTGTCTTTAAACAAGCTATGATAATAATTAATGACAGTAAAATAATACCGTAATTGCCCAGGTAATATTGCGCGATTTGCGCTAACGCTATACCACCATTCTCACTTACTTTAAACTGACCTAAACTCATTGTACCGAGCAGTGCGAGTAAGGTATAAATTACACCCATAAGTACAACGCTTAAGAAACCTGACTTCACTGTTTCCTTTGCGATATCAGATGGATTCGTAATACCCAGCTTTTTAATCGTTGTTACGATAATAATACCGAAAGCAAGTGACGCTAAAGCATCTAATGTATTGTATCCATCAATAAATCCTTTAAGTAAAGCACCATCTTTATATTCCGGCTGAATTGGTGCATCTATGCCACCCATCGGTTTTAAGAAAGCAAGGATAAACAACACACCTAATAACAATAGGAATAAAGGATTTAAAAATTTACCGATATAATCTAATATTTTAGATGGTCTTCTTGCAAAGAACCACGCAATACTAAAGAATAACAGACTAAAAATAAATAAATAAAGACGAACATTTTCTTTAGCAATAAATGGTGTAAATGCGATTTCGAATGGCACTGTTGCAAGACGCGGTAAAGCAAACAATGGACCGATTACTAAATAAAGTGCAATTGTAAATAAATATGCATATGTCTTATTCACACGTGAAGCAATATCAAATAAACCATTCGTTTTAGACACACCAATGGCAATAATACCTAAGAAAGGTAATCCAATTGCGGTGATTAAAAAACCAATGTTCGTAATGAAGACATTTGCTCCACTCATCTGTCCTGAATGAATCGGGAAGATTAAGTTACCTGCTCCGAAGAATAAACCGAAAAGCATAGAACCGATAAAGATATTTTCTTTTAATGATAATTTCGTTTTTGTATTAATAGTGACCCCTCCAGAGCAATACATAAATTTTTATACTATATTATTTAATATTAAAGAATATAATTTTTTTATTATAGCATTACGAAACTATAAAATGAATTGAATTTTTAAAATAATTAAAAAACACGAAGTGATTAACTTCGTGTTGTTATTAAGTCCTATCCATGCGCTTTCCACTGACAAGGACCAAAATTCATATCAGTAAATTCTGCAACAAATGATGATGCTTCAGGAGAACATGCGTAAATACCAAACTGAATTTCTCCTTGCCCCTCATTTAAATGACAAATTCTCATCTGTTTGAAATCTTTACCATCTTCAGAATACTCGATACAGTAATCACTCTCGCGACGGCTCAGTCTGTACCACATAGATGTTATATCACTAGTAATATCAAAAGATGCCCAGTCAGAATAACCATTATTTGTGACAACACTACCTAAACGCTGGAACGTATCATTCTCATATTCAATAGATGCTTTTAACCAGTTGTCACTATCTAAATATATCACCACACCACATTGATCAAACCGACTTTTCGTATTAAAATCTGTTCTTACTGTAAACGAGAAATATGCTTCTGTCGTTGTCATTTGTAATACTGGAGCATTGTCATTTTGGAATCCATAATACGTTCTTTGCCATAAATCTGTATTAGGTTCTGTCTTAATCACTATACTTTCATCTGTAATTTCATAATCTTTCGGTTCTCTTGTCCAATGTAAATCTTTAAATGATGGCATCTTTATTATCTCCTTTATACATCTATAAAGTATCATACTTTTTCTATACTAGATTATAACATCATCTAAATCATTAACTCACTATCTGCTCTTTAACATAATCTCGATATAATGCGTGTGATGCAATTAATTCCTGATGTGTACCAGATCCTGTTATCATACCTTTTTCAACGAAGTAAATATTATCCGCATCGACAATAGTCGATAAACGATGCGCAATAACGAGTGTAGTACGTCCTTCCATCAATTGATTTAATGCACGCTGAACTTGTTCTTCTGATTGTGAATCAAGTGATGCTGTTGCTTCATCGAGCATTAAGATTTGTGGATCGCGTAAGAATGCACGAGCAATCGCAATTCTTTGTTTCTGTCCTCCAGATAATTTCACACCACGTTCTCCAATCTCAGTATCTAACTGTTCCGGGAAATCTTTGACGAATGATGCTGCATAAGCTAAAGATAAGCCTTGCCATAACTCATCATCAGATAAATTTCGTTCTAACCCATACTGTAAATTTTCTCGAATCGTACCTGCAAACACCGCACTATCTTGAGACACGAATCCTATTTGACTGCGCCATGAATGGAGTTGTACATCATTAATATCGGTGTTACCAATCTTAATCTCACCCTTACTCGGATTATAGAAACGTTCTAGTAATGAGAAGATAGTAGATTTCCCACCACCACTGGGTCCTACGAACGCTACGACACTATTTTCTTTTGCTTCAAACGAAACATTTTTTAAGATTGGATGATCTTCCTCGTATTGGAACGATACATCTTTAAACATAATTGTTTCACCTGAAACATTTTTTGTCATCCCTATATCAATTGCTTCTGAAGGCATATTCATTAACTGTACAACACGTTCTGTTGCCCCCATTGCTTTTTGTAATTGCGAGAAGAATATTGCAAAACTTCCAACCGGCATCATAATATTAAATAAGTACAGTAAGAACGCTACAAACTGACCACTTGTTAGACTGCCATCTTGTACACGTACTGCACCGTATCCTAATACTACTACGAATAATCCAATCATTGCTGTCATCATAATTGGTTGTAAGACTGCTTCAATCTTCGCATCTTTAATCCCTAACTTAAATACATTCATAATGAGATTTCTTCCAGATTGTTTCTCGTATTCTTCACCATTGCTCGATTTAATTAAACGAATTTCTGATAATTTCTCACTGGCATCTGCATTAAAAGCTGCAGTCGCTGTTTGTAACTGACGACCGATTTTAGACATCATTCGCCCAATTGGTACCATAATTAAACCAATGACAGGTACGGCTAAGAACATTAATCCCGCCATCTTCCAGTCCATAATAAACAATATAATCATCGATCCGATTAACTGAATTCCCCCGGCAATAAAGTTAGGGAAATGTGAAGTCATCAATTCTTTAATGACCGTCGTATCATTTACTAATCTTGAACTCGTTTCACCCGATTTGTGATCATCGTAATACTTAACCGGCAATGTAAGCAGATGATCCCATAGTTGTTCACGCAATGATTTCACAGTATGCTCTCCACTGAAACGCAACAAATAGCTCCCTATTGCTCCAAATCCAAGCTGAGCAACAAATGCCAGAATCAAAGTAAAAAGCAATGACATATTCATCTGAGTTAATCTGCTACCATCAACTAAATTCTTTGTAAGCTGAGGAACTATAAGCGCCGCACCACTCGTTAATAGCGTAAAAAACATACCTATCATAAATACTCTCTTTTTAGGATTCATCTTTGTTACAAATTTTACGAAGTCCTTTGTCTTAAATTTTTTAATTGAGGAGCTTTGTTTTTTATTTACTCTATCCATTTTGTCCACCTTATAATGTCTACAATGACATTCTGATTATATAATTAAAAAAATTACTTTTATACATTTTCAATATAGACAATATATGAACGACCTCTTACGTCGCAGTGCCTAATTCTCGTTTTAAATTATTTAATACATTATGCGTAAACTGATTACCATAGAGTTCTACTTGACGATCAATGACAGAAGCTTTCATTTCATGTAAATCTGTCAGCTCGTTCGTTCCAGCAATACCGTAAAGACTTGATATAAATTCCAGCATATACGCAACAACTTCAGTATCTGTTGATTGCAATAAATAATTAATCGCTTCATCGATTAATTCATATGCTTCTTCTCCAGATAATTGTTTAATCATACTATAGAATTGTGCACCGACTTTATCTTCATCAAAATAACCATCTTCTTCTTTTATGAATACTCCATCCAACTGTTCTTGTAACATAATCAGACCTCCTCATAATATTTATATTCATTTAAGATATTTACTTAAGATTACTGTTTTGAATTGCCTCTATCAATCGATTATTTTCTGCTATTAATTCACTTGCTCTCTCTTCAGTCAAACCTTCAATCGTTGAGAAACATGTAAATAGGTGGTTTTCAACTTTCTTTTGTAACATACGCCCTTCTTCAGTTAACTGCACGATCAATTGGCGTTTATCTTTCTCAGGGCGTAATCTCATCACATACCCTTTATCTTCTAAACGTTTAAGCAGTGGCGTTAATGTATTGCTTGCAAGATCCAGCTCTTTTCCTAATTCATTTAAAGTTTGACTCGGTTTCTCCCATAAACTGACTAATGCTAAGTATTGTGTATAAGTCAGATTAAATGATTTTAATGACGATTTATAAAACTGATTAAACAATCTATTCACATTATAGTATGAAAAGCATAATTGTTTTGACAAATTATTTCCTTGCGTATTCATCTTTTCCTCCAATCGTTCACGATTTTTTATTTTAATAAGTATATCATTTGACTTCAAAGATTATAAAGTTTAATATTATATTTATCAATCGCGCACGATTAATAAATCGAAAAGGAGTCTTTAGAATGGATAAAGTATTATATGAAACAACAGTGATTAGTAAAGGTGGTCGTAACGGTAAGGTGTTTAGTGAAGATAACACTTTCTATTTAGACATCGAATCACCAAAAGAATTAGGCGGTAAAGGTACAACTGAATCAAATCCTGAACAATTATTTGCAGCAGGTTATGCAGCATGCTTTAACAGTGCTTTAACATTACTATTAAAAAAAGCCGGTCATACCGATATCGACCCTGAAGTAAGAGGTACTGCAAAGTTAATTTCAGATGAATCTGATGGTGGCTTTAAGTTAGCTGCTGCATTAGAAGTACGCATTGAAGGTTTAGATCAAGCGACTGCTGAATCATTCGTTGAAAAAGCACACAATTTCTGTCCTTACTCAAAAGCTTTAAAAGACAGCATTAATATTGAATTATCAGTAACTACTGACTAATAGATGAAAGACGCCTACAATTTCGTAGGCGTCTTTTTTGTTACTTTACTAAATCTAAAAACACTTCAGTTATCATCGTTTGACCCATTACAGGAAATACATTATCAATCGGAAATTGATGTAAATCTGATCTAGGCGCGCTCATCATATCTGTAATAAAGTATTGATTATATCCATACTAATATTCCTTTTGTAAATCGATTAATACAAGTGCTGTTTTTTAAAGTCTATCATCTTTTTCATCCATTATTATTATTAGATTCGTATTTAAATTATTCCATTAATCTTTCAATAAATATGTAGTGAATTCTATCTGCAAATATTTTAGGTTGAACGTGTTTTTCAATACAATGGTGTTCAAATACGTCTTTCGAAAATGAATTTAGCATAATATCTGTATGGAAATCTGCATCTTTTACAATATTCAACGCTTCAACTAAATTTAATAAAGCAGCTTTAAGTTGCGGATAGAAATGTAAGTCCATCATAACTTTACGCTTACTGCCTTCAGTTTTCATTTCCTCTAACTTCTCTCGATTATCACTTATTAATGTAACAAATGAATGAAGGATTTCCTTCACCTTTTCAGAATCTGATAACTGCGTTTGTTGAATCTGTTTAATCTCTACAAACATCTCCTCTATCGCTTCATCCATTAAAGCTTGGCAAATCTCTGCTTTACTACTGAAATGGCGGTATAAAGTTCCCTGTCCAATACCACAATCCGTAGCAATTTGCTTCATCGCCACTTCACTGACGCTATTTGCATTAAATAAACGATTTGCTGTTTCTAGTATACGTTTTTTATTATGCATGGCATCACTTCGTTGCTTCATACGTCACCTCCAAAAATCATTTTATTGACAAATATTACTGATGTGATTATTATAAATGAGAATAGTGTCCGTTTACAAGTGAAAGGTTGACGACAATATTTATGCTCATTAATGGTATTATGATTCCAATTTCAGCTTACTTAACGTCTAAATATTCTACAAGACGATTATTCAATACAGCATTAATCTTATTTATAATTGGATCATGGCATTGACTTTACCGAATTCACGAACGAAATAGTAAATACAACAATAATAACAACAATAAAAACCATAATGAAAAGACATGCCGGCGGCATGTCTTTTCATATCTATATACAAATAAGTCATTAATTTTAATAAATTTATTAATTAATTGGAGAACCACCAGTTACACCATACACTTGACCTGTAATAAAGCTTGCATTATCACTAGCAAGTAACACGTATACATCAGCAAGTTCTACAGGTTGACCAGCACGTTGTAACGGTTCTTTCTTACCGAATTCAGGAATTTTCTCTTGTGGTTGTCCACCACAAATTTGAAGTGGTGTCCAAACTGGACCAGGTGCTACAGCATTGACACGGATGCCTTTAGGGCCAAGTTGTGCTGCTAATGCTTTCGTCAATGAAATATTACAGCTCTTCGTCATTGCATAATCTAATAAATGTGGACTTGGTTTTACACCCTGGATAGAACTTGTCAAAATAATACTTGCACCAGGTTCTAAATATTTCAATGCAGCTTGTATAGAGAAGACACCAGAGAACACGTTCACTTCGAAAGTGTCACGTAATTGCGCTTCATCTAAGTTTTCAATATCATATTCATATTGCTGCATACCAGCGTTCAATACTAATATATCTAACCCACCAAGCGCTTCGTGAGCTTTATCTACCATATCTTTAGCAAATTGCTTATCACGAAGATCACCAGGAATTAATACACACTTCTGACCAGCTGCTTCGATAACTTGTTTAACCTCTTCAGCATCAGACTGTTCATCCGGATGATAGTTAACTGCAACATCTGCGCCTTCTTTAGCATAACTAATAGCAGCAGCACGACCTATACCAGAATCTCCGCCTGTAACTAGCGCTTTCTTACCGACTAACTTCTCAGCACCTTTATAACTCTCTTCACCACAATCAGGAACAGGTGTCATCTTACTTTGAAT
>CAACWL010000234.1_pt1 | contig 28335 bp, 33 predicted proteins | sample 2275641 | NCBI WGS metagenome assembly CAACWL01 (sample SAMEA5312462, study PRJEB27640) | indoor metagenome | biome: indoor environment; feature: uncontrolled; material: polymer tiles stone | place: Germany | collected 2014-07-07 | reverse complement strand
GTAAAAAGAGGTCAAACATTAACCTCTATTCTTAAATTGTCTGAAATCTTTTCTTGGTCAAGGTTCAAAGTAAAATCCTTTCTGACTTTACTAGAGAATGACGGAATGATTGAAGTAAAAACAACATCAAAATATACCCTCTTAACCATTGTCAAATATGATTTTTATCAAGGTGAAGGTGGTAGAAAACAACATCAAAACAACATCAAACAAACATCAAAACAACAACAACCCGACATCAACCCAACATCAAAACAACATCAAACAAACACAAACAATAAGAATAATAAGAATAATAATAACAATAATGAAAATAAGAATAATAACACTACTACTGACTCTCCTGAATTTGCTAAGCTGTTTCAAAAATTTGAATCGAAGATTAATCCATCGAGAGCAATTAGTATTATCGATTACTTATCTCAGGATATTGATCGTTATGGTTATGAAATTGTTGATTACGCATTTGATGAAACAATTAAGAGGCATAAAACAAATTACGGGTATGCTCAGTCAATAATGAACAGATGTGAGGCTGAGAATATCACTACAAGAGCCCAGGCAGAGAAAAGGTCAGCAATAAAGACACAATCTACTTCAAAAGAGATAACACCTGAATGGCTTAAAAATGAAAATATTGAACAACAAAAATCTCCGGAAGAAGAAGCAGAACTTGAGAGAGAACGTATAAAACTACAGCAAGAACTAGATTCATTATGGGAGGAATAATTTATGGCAAGACCTGCAAAGCTTAACGGCTATTCGATTAAAGAAGTAGCAAAGATTGAACTTGAACTAAAAACAACAAATAAGATTGTTCGTAAGTTGAACGTATTAGAAAAAGAGTACCTGGTTTTTCGTTCTAAATATAGTAAACAGATCATGGACGAAAAGAAGAAACTTAAGTCTGAATTAGAATTAGGACTCATAATTGATGATGCACCAGTGGTGACCAAGAAAGAAACCACTGTTATAGATGTTGAACGTGATAAAAAGGTCAAAGAGCAAGAATTACAACAACTCAAAGAAGACAATGAACGATTACTTGAGAGTAACCGTAAAGCATCAAAAGCTATTAAAGAGATCGAAGATAAGTCGATTAATGCTAAAAATGATTACGAACGTCGAATAGCTACTTTCAAAAGTAAGATTACTGAACTTGAAAACCGCAATATAGAACTTGTGAATGAAAAACAGGAAGTTATTCGTAAAGCTGAGAATACACCGAACCTTGAAGTTCAAGCACTTAAAAATGAGCTTGTTCAGAAGGAGAAGATGCTTAAAGAGCATCAGAACACGATTAATAAAGCTGGAGAGACAAATAAAATTATACGTGCTGAGTTAGAAAAGCAGGAAGCTCAAAACGTTGACCTAGTTACCTTGAATGAAGAATTAAAACGTAGGTTAGATCATAAAGAAGAACTGTATCAGAATGCTAAGAATGAAGTTGATAGACTAGATACTAAAATCAAAGCTAATCAAGCCACAATTAATGATTTAAAAATAAATATCAGTGAGAAAAATGAATACATTGCAGAAGTTGAAGAAATGATTAATGGATATCAGAAAGAAATCTTTAATTTAACTAAAGGTGCAGTTGAAGTACCTGGTGACGTTGGACAACTGACAATGGAGCTTGCATTTTATAAAGATCACGCACACAAATACTATAACGAACTTAAAGGAGCGAATTAATCATGAAATTTATTATGGGACAAGAGGTAAATGTTACATTTGCAGAGAATGGTCAGGAATTTAATAAAAATGGAAAGATCGCATGGGATTACAACAATGGTATTTATGATGTTGAAATTGAAGATGGAAAAGTAATTCCTCAACATGAAGCAAACATCTTTCCGATTGCAGGATTCATTCAGACACCATCAACTGTGGAAGATTTAAGTAAAAAAGCAATTGAAGAAGAGTTGCAAAGTATTGAAGCACGTCGTGCATATTTAATGGCTATCAAAGATGAACAGCCTGAAAACGAAGTTCCGGAAAAAGTTGAAGTTGAAGCTGGAGAACTTACTGAGGACCATAGCGAGACTATCTTTACTCCTGCTATTGAAAATGAAGAACAGCAACAAGAATTTCATGCGAATACAGAGACGAAAGATATTGGCATCGATGTAGTAAATGGTGGGATTAAAAATAAAGATGAAAGAGCAGCTGAACTCATTAAGCAGGCACTTGAACTCTTAGAAGGTAAATGAAAGCGAAAGATGAACCTTTGGTTATATGCTTGGTTAATCGTATGGCATATCGCTTTTGCTTTCTTGTTAACTAAAACATTCAATTTATTTGGTAATTTATCAAACAATGACGAAGTGTTGCTATTCGTTATATTTGCATCAATTTTTACCCTTGTAGCACTACTTAACATCGCTATCCAGGAGTTAGATAGGAAGGGGTATCTGCATGGCAAAAAGATATTCGGTCCATTTAAATTTTAACCACGAGCCTGTTATCAGGCTCTATCAAGATTTAAAGAAATCAGAATTAAGGATATTAAGACTCAGTGAAATTCTTGGTATGAAAATAAACTTTCGTGATCGTAAAAGTGTACGTGTCACGATGATAAAGGAGCATACAGATGATTAACTTAACTACTACGTTATTCGATAAATTTTGCGAGAAACAAAAAGAAACAGATGCGATGATTAAAGAAAAACATAATATCTCTGACTTGCAATGGACTGTTGCATTACAGGATCAACATGAAATTGCTTTAAAAGTTGAAATGGCTGAGTTCATTAACGAATGTCGTGATGTTTGGAAGTACTGGAAAACTAAAGAGATTGATAGAGAACGTATACTGGACGAAGCAGCTGATGTAATCCACTTTATCCATCTTATCTATAACAAAAATCCTAAAAGACAAAATAGTGCATTTGTCTCTCAAATTAATGGTGTTCAAAAAGATTTGTACTTTGATTTTGTGAGAGATGATACTCGAAGAATGACTTTAGAATCATTTTGGAATATGTTTTTGAACTTTGAAAATATCGGCAAGACATACGCTATTCTATTATCTATTCTTGGCCACTATGGTTTCACATTAGAGGATATCGAAAAAGCTTATGATAAAAAGAATCAGGAAAACCACGACAGACAACAGAGAGGTTACTGATGAAGCAAGCAATGATCTTTATGGATAAAGAGCAATTATTAGAAAAAATGAGTGAGCTTGAAAAGGACAAAATTCAGTACGAAATAAAATCAAGTTACGATTTTACAATTGCTCAGCTGACTCATGATGCTCCGCCTCCTGAATATTTTGAGGATAAAGTAGCTTATAGATTAAGTTGGGAGGTACAGGGATGATCAAACATTTAATTAAGATTGATGGTGAAATATTCGAAATACCTTTAAAAGTGTATAACCATGTAGAACAACAAAAACTCCGTGCTGATCGAGCAGAAAAAAGACTGAAAGAAACAGAAAAAATAGCATTAGATAGACTTATTATCATTAATAATTTTAAAGAATTTATATGTGAATCTATTGATAATGCAAAGGAAGATTGTAAGAAAGATACTCATTTAAGCAATCACGTATGGCTGAAAGCTTTACAGTATGTTTATGCGTATGGAATTAAACACTGCAAGGAGTATGGCTTATGATGAAACTGGATCCAGAAACAATTAAAATTATTAGTCAGACAGCTATTCTTGAATACAAGAAAGCTGAAAAGATTGAAAAAAAGCGTGTGAAAGATGCACGCTTACATAATATTAAGTTACTGCTTAAAAATTATAATCGTTTATCTCAGTTCGTTGAAAATGTTTGTGAAGACGATGAAGAAGATGTTACGATTGAAGAGTTAATGAAGTCAGATAATGTTATCGAGAGTATCAAAGAGTCAACTGCAAGAACGAAGATGATGTTCGACTACGTTGCTAAGACTCTTGATAACTTTAAAGTTGTCACATCAAACGAAGAAAAGAAGTTACTCTACACAGTCATTCAGATGAGATTTATTAAAAAATGCACCATCGATGAAATTTGTGATGAGACAAATTCAAGTAAACGTACAGTATACAGGATGATTGATGAAGCCTGTGATGTATTGGCTGTACTCATGTTTGGTGTTGACGGTATTAACTTCAAAGAGTGACAAAAAGATGGCACCAATGTGGCACACTTAAATGATAAAATGTTATTAGGTAATCTAATGGTTTCGCCGACCCCTCGGTTGAGATTGTGTGTGGCCTCCTAATCCATGTTTGTTCATATGAAAATCCCTTTGAACCATCCGGCTATATGCTGGGTGGTTTTTTGTATATAATGTAAATTAAGAGAGGGGGTGAACGACTATGTTCCAAGTAATTATTAATCAAGAAAGTAAAGAACGAAATGGCGGCGGTGGAGGAGGCGGACCTATCGCTTTTAAAGATTTACCTGAAGTGGGAGATAAGGTGTTCTTTGTATTCAATCATGAAGAACCTGCTTCAAGCGGAAAAGTTATTTCTGTAGAGACTGAAAAAGAGGTAACAAGTCAATATGAAAACGAAGATTTTAAAAATATTGATGCTGTTATCACATTAGAAGTATAAGTTTATAACACTCACTTATGTGGGTGTTTTTTAGTACAAATATTTAAGCGTTTAGCGTGAGAGTGGTGATATATGAAATGAAATTGACAGAAAAACAACGTAGATTTGCAGATGAGTATATTATTCATGGAAATGCACATAAAGCTTGTATTGAAGCTGGTTATAGTAAGAGTTATGCAAAGGCTCGTTCACATGAGATGTTGGAAAATGTCGGAATTAAAGCCTATATAGATGAACGGCTTGAAAAAATTAAGTCAGAGAAGATAGCTGACCAGGACGAGATACTTTCATTCCTGACTTCAGTTATGCGTGGTGAAGTTACTGAACCTTATCTTGTTGGTTTAGGAGAAGGTGAACAAGAAGTTGTTTATGAAAAGCCTAATGCATCAACAAGACGACAAGCTGCAGTTGATTTAGGTAAGAGATATGGCATGTGGACCGATAAACTTAACGTTCAATCTGAAGAACGTGTGGTGATTGTCGATGACTATAAAGAGTAAGAGCTTAGCATCAATAATCGGTGAAGGTTATCGAGATTACTGGAACTATGAAGGACGTTATAGAGTTTGTAAGGGTGGTCGTGGTAGCAAGAAGTCTACTACAACTGCCCTTAATTTTATGTATAGGTTAAAGAAACATCCTGAAGCTAATCTTTTGGTTATACGACAAGTGGACAAAGACCACAAAGACAGTACCTATGCGCAGTTGAAATGGGCAGCAAGACAACTTGATATTTACGATGAATTCACTTGGAAGTTATCACCGCTAGAAGTTATACGAAAGTCTACAGGTCAAAAGATTATGTTCCGTGGTCTTGATGATCCAATGAGTGTTACGTCAATAACTGTAGATACTGGTTATCTTTGCTGGGCATGGTTTGAAGAGGCATTTCAAATTAGAAGTGAAGAGGATTTCAATAAGGTGGATATGTCTATTCGTGGTTATACTGGTGGATTGTTTAAACAGATAACATTAACCTTTAACCCTTGGTCGGAGAAACATTGGCTGAACAAGCGATTCTTTAAAGAGCCTGCGGATAATGTGATGGCCAAGACTACTAACTATTTAATTAATGAGTTCCTGGACGAACAGGATATTGCAATATTTGAAGAAATGAAAGTGAAATCACCACGTCGTTACAAGATAGAAGGTCTAGGCGAGTGGGGAATTGCTGAAGGAGGTATTTATGAGAATTGGCATGAGCGACTATTTGATACAAACGAAATATCAAAACGTTCGACCGTTGAATCAATCTTTGGACTTGATTTCGGATACACAAACGACCCTACAGCGTTGTCATGCGCACTTATTGATACGACTAACAGGGAACTCTATATCTTTGATGAAATCTACGAAAAAGCCTTGCTCAACGATGAAATAGCGAGTCGTATTACCGAAAAAGGATATGCTAAAGAATTTATCATCGCTGATTCAGCTGAGCCTAAATCAATTGCAGATTTAAGAAGATATGGCATTAAGAAAGTTGTTAAAGCTGATAAAGGTCCTGATAGTATCAAGCACGGCATTCAGTATCTGCAGCAATTCACGATATTTGTACATCCGAAATGCACTAATGCAATCAATGAACTTAGTAACTATGTTTGGGCTACGGATAAGCATGGTGAAGCTATAAATAAACCGGTTGATGAATATAATCACTTCTTGGATGCATTGCGTTATAGCGTTGAACGTTCAAGAAAGAAAGAGAAAAAGAAAAGAGGTGCTTAAGTGAGAAACTATATAAAACAAATTGAAAACGAAGGTATCACACCTAAACTTTTATTTAGAATATTATCAGCGCATAAAGATGATAGAGAGCAAAGACTACAGATGTATGAACGATATAAAGCATCAACAGAAGCAGTTGAAATATTCTCTCACTCTCCTGTTGAATACGAAGACTTTGAACGAGGAGGTAATGTCAAACGACTAGATAAAGAGATTAACAATCAGTTGAACAATGCATTCGAAGCTGAGATTGTTGATACAAGAGTCGGTTATTTACATGGTGTACCGATTACTTATTCTTTGAAAGAAGATAAACAGGACGAGATAGTTAAGTCGTTTATTAATGATTTTGTATTACGTAACAGCTTAGAAGATGCTGATAGCGAATTAGGCAAAATGGCGGCGATTTGTGGATATAGTGCAAGACTTGCTTATATCGATAAAGATGGTGAAGTGAGAATTGAAAACTTAGATCCATTTAACGTTGTCTTACTCGGTAACGACATTGAACCATCATACGCAATTTATTATTACAAAGAAGTTGACCCTATTACTCAAAAACAGAAATGGCATGTTGAGTTCTATGATGAACAATATTATTACGTCTATGAAGGTGATGGCTTAGATAACCTTCGTGAAGTCGATTTATTTGAACATCTCTTTGAATATGTGCCATTGTTCGGAGTTCCTAATAACAAAGAGCGTATGGGTGATGCTGAACGTGTTAAACACTTGATTGATGATTACGATTTAACAATGAGTAATGCGTCATCTGAAATCACTCAAACACGTTTAGCATACCTGGTACTTCGAGGTATGGGATTGGATGAAGAAGATATTCAAAACACTCAACGAAATGGTGTATTTGAGTTGTTTGATGAGCGAATGGACGTTAAATACCTGACGAAGGATGTCAATGATTCAATGATTGAGAATCATCTGAATAGACTTGAGAAAAACATCATGAGATTCAGTAAATCAGTCAACTTCAACAGTGATGAATTTAATGGTCAAGTGCCTGTTATCGGTATGGCGCTTAAACTTATGGCGCTTGAGAATAAATGTATGACGTTTGAACGTAAGATGTCAGCAATGCTGAGATATCAATTCAAAGTCATATTCAGTGCGATGTCTAAGAAGTTAGGTGTAGATTCAAAGTCATATCTAGATGTTCAATTTACGTTTGGCCGAAACATACCAATCAACAAATTAGAAGAGGCTCAGGTATTAGCAATGCTTAAAGATAACGTTTCTGAAAGAACACGTCTTGGCCAGTCTGCGCTAGTTAAAGATGTTGAAACAGAGTTGATTGATATGGATAAAGAACTTTTAGGTGGTGTAGCTGATGAATCAGAAAACGATACGACAGTTGATAGAGAGACTGATAAGGAAGTGTGAATCAGCGCTTGATAAGTTGTGGGCTGAACGTCTGAAATACATTACTCAAGAGATGAAGAAGTTACATGACAAGATTAAAGACAAAGATCCTCATGTTGGTTGGACTGAAATCAACAGATTCAATCGATTGCAGAATGAATTAGATAAGATTGAATCAGAAATGAGTAAGGACCATTCAACAATAGCGACAATGATTAAAGGATTATCTACTACAGTTTATCTTGAAAGTTTTCTAAGACACACATTTATCTTTGAATACACTGCGAAAAAGATATTCATTAGCGCTGTACCTAGCGACAGAATTATTGAAACGATACTCAATCAGGATATGAAGAATATCAGGCTGAATGAATCTTTCCGGAAAGAGCGAAAAAAAGCCATTGGACGTATTAGAAATGTAATGCAACATGGCATCTTAAATGGACGAGGATTCAATGCAATAGCAAAGGAACTACAAGTAAAAGTAGGTATGACAAAGAATCAGTCAAAGCGTGTTGCAAGATTTGAAGCAGGTAAAGCAATGGAGACTGCAGCATTCGAATCAGCTAAAGTTGCTAAAAGTAACGGTGCAAGAATGAAAAAAGTGTGGGATGCAACACTTGATTTAAGGACACGTCCAACACATCAAGTACTTGATAGACAAGAGAGAGAGTTAGACTTACCTTTTGAATCAAGTGGTTGCTTTGGAATGCACCCTAGAGACTTTAAAGGACCTAATGAGTTAAGTGAGAATATTAACTGCAGATGTGTATTGATATACAAAATAAACGGTAAGCTACCTGGTACTCGATTTGCAAGGAATGCTGATGGTGAACGTATCAAAGTAAGAGAAATGTCTTATGATGAATGGCTTGAGACATTAGAGGAGGTATCGTGATGAGTAACAAATCAGAAAAGTATCTCAAAGATATTGCAAGCACGTTGAAAAGCATTGAGAAAGAATTAAAACGAATCAATAAAGGTTCATCTATTAAACTTTATACAACTGAAAATATTGAAAATATTCCAAGCATTATGCCAACTGTCGAAAAGAGATAGGCGGCTATTTTTGTGTTCATTTTTGCTCCTTAAGGAAGTGATCCCGAATCTCATGGCGTGGTATTCGCTAGTGTTGTTAATCGTTCACACTCTAACGACAACGATTTGACCTGGACATGTCATTAAAAGGTCTTTTTATCATGCGTTTATTTGCGCAAATAACACGCAAACATGATGGTCAGCAATGAACATTGTGGTTGCAAAAGGAGAGTAAGAGCAATGCCGAATTTACAAGAAGTAAAAGAGTTTTTAGAAGCAAATAAGGACTCACAAGAAGTACAGGAGTTTTTAAGAGGACTTAAGACGGTCTCTGTTGAGGACGTTAAAGGCTTTTTAGAGACAGACGAAGGTAAGCGATTCATTCAACCTGAGCTTGACCGTTATCACAATAAGTCACTGAATACTTGGAAAGAAAACAATCTTCAAAAGTTAATCGACGATGAGGTTGCCAAGCTTAATCCTGAAAAAACTGAAGCAGAGCGCCGTATTGAAGCACTTGAGCAACAGTTACAGGAACGTGACCGTGAAGCAAATCGTGAGAAATTACGTAACTTTGCATTAGGTAAAGCTCAGGAATTAGGTGTTCCATCATCACTAATTGACCGTTTCCTTGGTGAAGACGAAAATTCAACGCTTGATAACTTGAATGAATTAAAGAATGTGTTTGACTCAACGATTCAATCAAAGGTTGAAGAGAAATTCAAACAATCTGGACGCAACATTGATGGTCCAGGAAACGGTAATCCGGTTGATATTAAATCTCCGGAAGAATTAGCTGCAGAAGCCAACGTAAGAAACAAAAACTATTAAAGAAAAGAGAGGTAATGTAAATGCCAACAACACCAACTTATACTCCAGATCACGTGGTAATGTCGACGATTCGAGACGGCGTTATCCCTGCGGAGCAAGGACAATTAATCTTAAAAGAAGTAATGCACAATTCAGCAGTAATGCAATTAGCAAAGTATGAGCCAATGACTGCTCAACGTAAGACTTTCACATTCCGTACTAAAGGGCTTAACGGTTACTGGGTAGGAGAAACTGAACGTATCAGAACTGCAAAAGTAGAATACGATACAGCAGAGATGGAAGCGAAGAAAGTAGGGGTTATCATCCCAGTTTCAAAAGAGTTCTTAAAATGGACTGCTAAAGATTTCTTCAATGAAGTTAAACCATTAATCGCCGAAGCATTCTATAAAATGTTTGACCAAGCGGTGCTATTCGGTACTGATTCGCCTTATAACGTAGCGACATCAGGTAAACCTATTTTAGTAGGTGCTACTGAATCAGGTAATACGATTGCTAAATCAGCAAGTCTATACGATGATATTTCAGGAGCAATGGCTTTAGTAGAAGAAGAAGGACTAGATCCTAACGGTATTTTAACGACTCGTTCATTTAAATCAATGTTACGTCAAGCTAAAGATGCTAACGGTATTCCTTTGTTTGACCAAAATGCGAATGCTGTTTTAGGTTTACCAACAACGTATACTGGTAACGATGTGTTTGACCGTACTAAAGCTTTATCAATCTTAGGAGATTGGGATTTTGCTCGTTACGGTATCTTACAAGGAATTGAATTTGCTATTTCAACTGATGCATCTTTAACTACTATCGAAGCATCTGATGCACCTGGTGTGCCTGTGAATTTATTCGAACGTGACATGTTTGCATTACGTGCAACAATGCACATTGGATACATGAACGTAAACCCTAATGCATTTGCTGCAGTAACACCTGGAGCATAAGAAAGGAGAGTATTAAATATGAGTAAACCTTCAGATTTAATCAAAGTCAAAAAAGGTTCTGAAACTTTAGAAGTAACACGTAAAGCGTATGATGTTGTGTATTCGTTACGTGGATATAAAGAAGTTTCTACTGCTGCAAAAAAGACAGCTGATGAGGATACTAACAAGGAGGGATAATCTCCTATGGAACAACTATATGAAGATGTAAAGCTTTTGCTTAGTAAATCTAATATCACAATAGGTGATACAGAGGATGAGCAAAAGCTTTTTATTATGGAAGTTGACGGTATTCTTGAAAGTTTCATGAGGGATACAAGGCGTACAGTTGAAGGTGATTTCACTATTGATGGTATTGTTACGTATCCTTATGAAATTAAGCAGTTTATTGCTGATATGTATGAATATACACGTAGACCAGAAGTACGACGCAACTTGAAACATAGGTCAATGGGGTCAGTCTCATACACTTATGGTGATGGTTTGCCTGCACATCTTGAGAACGTGTTAGGAAGATACAGAAGAGCAAGATTCACTGCCTATAAACCACTGAGAAGATGGTGATTAGATGTATGATCCAATGGATGAATTTCCTCACACTGTTAGTGTGATTAGAAAGACAATAACAAGAGATACATCAGTTTATCCTGCCAAAACTATTGAATCTATACAAGAATTTTCTCTGAATGCTCTTATGGATACACCATCAACATCCGAGTCGACTTCTTATCATCAACGTAATATCGTTTTATCACAGTTCATGTACTATCCTTATGACAGTATTGCGATACAAAAAACTGACATTATTGAATATAAAGGTAGTCGATTTGAACTAATCGGAAAACCTGAAAATCAGGGTGGCCAGGATGAAGTATTGCGCTTGCCACTGAGGGAACTATGAAGAAGTTAGTACAAGCTTTAGGAGATTATGCTGATGAGATTGAAGAATGGGCTAAGCGAGGTATTGCTGAAACAACTATGATCATATACTCTTCTGCAGTAGCAAATGCACCAGTTGATACAAGTTTTCTTAAACAGTCGATTGATTTCATGTTTAAGGATGGCGGTATGACTGGTGTTATTTCTGTTGGTGCAGAATATGCAGTGTATGTTGAGTTCGGTACTGGAATATATGCGACGCAAGGCTCAAGAGCAAAGAAAATACCGTGGGTGTATCAGTCAGATAGTGGTGAGTGGGTGACTACATACGGTCAACCACCTCATCCTTTTTGGTTTCCGGCGCTCGATGCAGGAGAGAAGTATTTCAGAGAATATTTTAGTTAGGAGAGGATAGCATGGCAGAATGGCTGAGTTCTGAACAAAGGCTTGTCAGAGCAATCGCTCAACATCTGTACAGGAGTCCTCTTATGAAAGAGGTCAATGATCAGATATATGACAAACCTCAAATAGACTTTCTAGGTGATACCTATATTGTCATAGGTGAAACGAATGTAACGGATAGGAAGCTCAGTACTTCGATGACTGAGTGGATTAGCGTTACATTTCATGTTTACCACAAGAATGAAGAATATCCCGAATTAACTGTGGATGAGACACGTCAATTCATGAAATGGCTTAGATACTATGCTGAACAGATAAGCATCATGTCTATTGAACATTATGATATTCAAAGCGTTCGATTAGACACACAGAATGTAATCACTGATGTTGATTTTGTTACGCAGCATGGTGTTCTTAGATTGAAATACAAAGTAAGACATAAAACTAGATATTAAGGAGTGGTTAAATGACGAATTATATAGCTTGGATTCAGCCTGTTAACAACGCTTTAGGAGATGATGGTGTTGTTATTGCATCACTTAAAGAGGGAAGTCATAAGATTTCAGCTGAATTATTAGAGAAAATTATGTCAGGTAAAAAATACTTCAAGTACTCTGTAGTTGAAGAAGAATTAGGTCTGACATTCGATAAGGTTGAAGATGATCCTGGACAAGAGCAACTTAAAAACGCAATTCAAAAGAAATTAGAGGTCAAAATTTGGTTAATCAATCCTAAAATTGAACCTGAAGGAGACCACAAAGCCATCTTCTGTTACACAGCAGTTGAAGAGTACGAAGGTGGTTGGGAAGAAGAGGAAGATACTATCGAAACTACACATAAAATTCAGATTGAATCTGTTAACATGCGATTCCCTAAACTCGACGATGCTATTTTAGATCCATCTAGCGCATTAACTGTTGAAGCTGAGTTACCAGGTGAATGGACTGGACCTCTTGAGTCACGTACTCAAACGCCTGGAACAAGCGTTACTGTAAACTCTTTATCACTTGATAAAGAAAGCACTACAGTAGCAGTAGGAGCAACTGAACAATTAACAGCAACAACTGACCCTACAGGACAGCCTGTAACTTATGCGGTTACTTCAGGTGGTTCATACGCAACAGTAACATCAAGCGGTTTATTAAGTGGTGTTGCAGAAGGTACAGCTACTGTTGAAGCTTCATCAGGTGGCAAGACAGATACAATAACAGTTACAGTCACAGCATAATAATCATTAATCAAATCAAGGGGAGCAATCCCCTTTTTTTATTTGGCCAAATAAAAAAATATATGAAAAGAGGAAATTAAAATGTCAGTAAAGAAAATTAAAGAGATCGTAATCAATGGAAATGTTAAGAAAGCAGTAGGTAATATCTTATTCGTAAAACGTGCAGATGCAATTTTTAATGAACCGAATGCAGATGGTATCAAGCAAGGTGGATTTGCAAATATTTATACAGGATTAATCAATCAGGATGCATCAGCATTATCAGCATTTTGGGCTTGTGCTTTACCTGGTTATAAAGAAGATGCTATTGACAATGCTATCAATGATGCAATCGTTGAAAATGGTTGGGATGCTTTATTCCGTGGCGCAATCGAAGTATTAGAAGAGGATTTAGTATTGAAAGGTCAAGTTGAAATCTTCTGGAATAAGATGCAAATGGGTTTGAACCGAACGAAGGATCCTCAGGACAGAGCGGATATCGAAGAATCAATTCAAACGATGAAAGAGCTCAAAGACGAGTACATGAATCCGAAAGAAGAAGTTCCGGAAGAGAAAACAGTGACGGAAACAGAAGAAGTATAGAACAATCGTTAGACTATGAAGCTTTAGAAAAAGATGCTGTTCGTTATCTAGGTATGACAGATTTCGAACAGCTTTATAAATTAACTTTAAGAGAATGGAATATTCTTATTGAGGGCTATCAATATAGACAGATTGATAAGAAAAGAATGATGGTTGAAGAAGCATGGCTATTTGCTGCAGCTAACAACGGTAAAAAGCTTAATTCTTATGTACGCTCACTTGATGTTCAGGAAAAGAAAATCGGTAAATCTGAAGAAGAGTTGAAAGTAGATAAAGAATATAAAAAAGCATTATATAACCGTAAAAAAGCAGCAACCAAAGTATATCTTCAACGTATTCGTGAGCAAAAAGCAAGAGGTGAAATCGACTTATTAGAGAAGGAGGCGAAAAAGGATGAACAAAAACTTCGTGGCGAAGATAATGGCGGATATCCATAGATTTATGTTTGATATAGCTAAAGCACAAGCTGCAGCTGATAAGTTGCAAGATAAAGTGAATGTCAATGTTACAGCTGATACAAGTGCTGCTACTGCTAAGATGAATAAATTCCGTGCGATGTTTAAATCCATTCCTAATAAACTCAAATTACACGCCGATGCGGACACCGCAGGAGCTTCTGCGAAATTATCAGCATTAAACGCTAAAACAAAGGTTATGTCAGCTAATGATGTTGATATAAATGTTAATGCAGATACTGCAGGAGCAGTAACAAAACTAACTGCACTTAAAACGAGTATTAATGGTTTTATTAATAAAAAAGCTATTGATTTAAAAGTTGAAACAAAAGGATTGACTCAAGCACAGATAGCTTTAAAAGTTTTTCAGGCACAGGTTGAAGCCACACGAGTTAAATTAGGTTTATTAGGTAATCCATTTTTAGGTTTGGCCACTATAGCAATTCCAATATTAGCATCAATCGTTCCTGCCATCATGGCAATCGGTAATGCTTTGGCAGTAGTAGGTGGTGGAGTGATTGGATTAGCCGGAGCGTTTGGTCTTGCAGGAGCAGGTGCGATGGCATTTGGTGCTATGGCTATAACTGCTTATAAGATGTTAGGTTCCGGTGCTTTACAAGCAACTGCACAGACTTTAGCATTTCAAACAGCTTTAGCTTCATTAAAAACGCAGTGGCAATCGTTAGTACAATCAAACTCATCAAGCATATTCACGACTATGACGAATGGAATTAATATCGCTAAGACCGCATTAAGCGGATTAACACCATTCATTACGGGTGTGGCTACATCAATGGCTACTTTAAGTGCTAAGATGTTAAGTTTCTTTCAGTCATCTAGTATAGCGAATAACTTCTTTGCGATGTTCAATACAATCGGTGTACAAGCGTTTAATAATGTATTAAATGCAGTCGGTCAATTTGGTGCAGGATTCATGGCAATTATCACTCAATTTGGACCATTATTCAGTTGGATGGCTCAAGGCTTGGCCAACATGTCATCACAATTCCAGGCATGGGCAACAAGTATCAGTACTGCTGATGGAATTAGAAACTTTATAACCTATGTTCAGACTAACTTGCCTCTAATTGGTGAAATATTCGGCAACGTGTTCCAAGGTATATTTAATCTATTTCAAGCATTTGGAACAAATTCACAGACGATATTTCAGTCGTTGGCTCAAATGAGTCAACAGTTTGCTCAATGGAGCGCAACGATAGGTCAATCACAAGGTTTTAAACAATTTATTGACTATGTACAGACTAATGGCCCTACGATCATGAGTACCATAGGTAATATTGTTACAGCAGTTATTGCATTTGCTACTGCTATGGCTCCTGTTGGTGCAGCAGTAATGAGTGTAGTTTCAAGTATTGCTCAGTGGGTTGCATCGTTTGCTACTGCTCATCCTGCAATTACACAAGTTGTAGGTGCTATTGTTCTGTTTGGTGGGGCTATTATGAAGGCCGTTGCATTTATCACGCCGTTTATTAGTGCGATTATGAGTATAGGTTCTTTTATAGTTCAGCTTATTTCAAAATTCAATTTAGTGCGAACAGCTATTACTGTTTTAAGTACAGTATTTGGAACTTTATCAGCACCGATGTTAGCAGTAATCGCTGCAGTTGTCGCAGTTGGTGCAGCAATTTATCTTTTATGGACAAAGTGTGAAACGTTTCGTAATGGTGTGATGATTTTAGTTGGAGTTATGCAGACTTTAGGTAGCGCTATTATGAGTGGACTAGGTACTGCTTTAAGTTTTATCGGCCAACAATTAGCAATGGTGGTGGCTAGTGTTATTGCTTTTGGATCACAATTAGTATCTTCAATTGGTTCAGCCATGTCCGGTTTAGGTTCAGCTATTTCAAGTGGGATTTCTGCAGCAGTTTCATTCGTTTCAAGTGGGTTCTCGAACATGCTATCAGTAGCTTCATCAATCATGAGTTCAATTGCTAGTACAGTGAGTTCGATTTGGTCGAGCATAGTATCGACTTGCTCGAGTTTAATAAGTTCGGCAGTATCAGCTGTTTCTAGTGGTTTTTCGAACATGCTTAGTACTGCAAGTTCAATCATGAGTTCTATCTTATCGGCAGTTTCTAGCGCATTTTCATCGGTTGTTTCTGCCATTTCTTCAGGTATTTCATCGGCAGTATCAGCAGTTTCATCGGGATTTTCTTCGATGATGTCGGCAGTCTCAAGTTTTGTTAGTGGATTGGTATCTTCTATCACATCCGGAATGAGTTCATTTGTATCTGCAATCAGTTCTGGTGCATCTTCTGCTTTATCAGCGATCACTTCAATGGTAAGTGGAATACTTGGTGCTATTCGAGGTGCTGCAGGTCAAATGGTTAGTGCAGGTGCAGACTTAGTACGAGGTTTTATTAACGGTATTCAAAGTATGGCAGGTGCTGCATTATCTGCAGCAAGAAATATGGCAGCTAATGCAGTGAATGCAGTAAAATCTATGTTGAAAATCGGGTCGCCTTCTAAGGTACTTAAACAAATAGGTCAATGGCTTACACAAGGTTTTGCTTTGGGTATTCGTAAAGATATTCCAAAAGTAGAATCAGCTATTCAACGAATGTTAAGACCTGTTACTAGAGGATTAGCTAAACTTAAGACTAAAGACTATGAGAACTCACGTGAGGGTGCATCATCTGTTTATAGCCTCATGGTTAAAAATATTGAAAGTGCAACTAAGAAAATCGAAGAGGCAGCTAAAAAGAGAAAATCATTAGGAGATAAGATTGCTAAGATCAATAAATCTCTTACAGGAAAAATGAGTATTAAAGCAAGAAATATCAAGATGGTTAACTTGAGTAAACTCAAAAAACAATATACTCAATTGAATCAGATTATAAGTGGTCAATATGCTAAACGTGCTAAGAACAGAAACTTGATTAAAGAAGTTCGTCCAATGCTCGTATACATGACTAGAATCGCTAAGAAACGTGAATCCATTGCTAAACAATTAGAGAAAGCGCAAGACAAACTTCAGGCAGCAATTGATAAGAAAATGGATTTCAGAAATGCAATAAGAAATGATTTAAGAGGATATGCATCAATTATGAATACCGGAAGAAAGACTTCTCAAGGTATGGTTAAGATGATGCAGAAACGTTTAAGTGACATCTATGCTTACAATAGAGATATTAGCAAGCTTAGAAAGATGGGGTTAAACAAAACGACGCTTAAGGAAATTCTTGATGCCGGCATTGAGCAAGGTGGTGCTATTGCAAAAGGTTTAGCAGTCGGAGGACAGGCAGCTATACAACAGGTCAATGCATTACAGACTAAAATTGGCCGTGCTTCTACTGCTATTGGTGACGTTAATGCGAAACATTTTTATCAAGCTGGTGTCGATGCAGCGAAAGGTATTGTGAACGGCTTGAAATCTCAAGAGAAGTATCTCAAGACAGTGGCCGGAAAAATAGGAGATGTTATTGCATCCACAATTAAGAAACGTCTTAAAATCAAATCGCCATCTAGAGTTATGATTGATTTAATGACATTCGTAGGTAAAGGTTTAGCAAACGGTTTAATTGGTACTATTGCAAAAGTTAGAAGTTCAGCTTTAGCAGTATCAAATGTTATTGAAAGAAGTATTAATCCGGATGTAGATGTTCCAACGATAGGATTAAGTGGTGGACCAGGTAAGTTGAATCAAACAATGCGAAAAGAATTGGATCACAATATTAACAATTCTGATGGACCAGATGACAAAAACATCACAATTGTACTTAAATCAGATACAGATTTACCTGCAGTAAAAACATACATTGAACGTACACAAGGAATTAATTCTGGTGTGCGTGTCATGAGGAAAGCTTAGGAGGTGCTAGTTAATGCATGGTTTTGAAATCTCAAGGGGTAATACAGTCATTGCTTTAGAGCGTGAGGGCTTTATTATTGATGACATCATTGTTAGCACCCCTGAGCAAGAAAACAACTTTGAATCAAGTAATGGTTTAATGGGTCGATACTTGATGCACTCATCACATACATTTACATCAATCGAGGTCAAATTATCTTATGAAGGTGATTATGATCTCGATTTTCCGTTATTAAGAGATAAACTTTATGGCTTGGTGTCTGACACTAAGCCTTTTTATATTCGTGGTAAATGGATGAAATATCCTAAAGTTGAAGCAGAATTACCTGGAGAGACAACTGGAAGCATGAAGTTTGATGCTCCGGAATACGAAAGTGGAAAAAGGTTTTATGTCATACGAACTGGTAGCAGTACGATTGAAAAAATTGCATTAAGAGGCGAAGGTTCAATCACTTTTGAAACTGCAGCTTTACCATATTCAGAATCAGTTTATACGACAATGGACATCAATAATAATGGTATTAATTATGATGGAAAATGGTCTTATGGAATGGGGTTATTTATCAAAGGTGTAGATGAGTACGGAAATGATAAGACATATACATGGCAATATAAACACACTACATCACCATTCACAATCTTCAATGCAGGAGACGTTGCAATAACAAGCAAGCGAATGTATCGCAAGATTAAGATAACACTTGGCCAAAGTACCAGTAAACTGCAGTTAAAGGATGATTCAGGACGTATATTTGAGATAAACAGAGCGATGTACAGTGGTGATGTCATTTTAATAGATGGACCATTTATTACAGTGAATGGAATGAATGCAGTGCATCAAACGAATAGAGTGATTCCTTACATCTATAAAGGTGACAACAAATTTGAGTTGATAGGTGCTACTTCATTCACTATTGAATTTGATTTCAGATATTATTATGGATCAGCTGATATTGAACGCATTCAATCTTCTTCTTCCGGAACAACTATTTTCAGAGATGTTACTCCACCTGCAGCACCTTCAGTAGATGAAATTAACTTAGGTGCTAATAAGTTCACAGGTGTAACTGAAGAGGGTGCAATTGTAACGGTAACTTATCCGGACGGAACAAAAGTAACAACTGTTGGCGGATTGAATGGCGCATTTTCAGTAAATAATAATAAAACTTTAACTAGTGGCCAGAATATTACTTTCACTGCAACTGATACTGCAGGTAATATATCTGCAGTAACGACTAAAACGGTGCGTGGTTATATGTACACTGCACCTGTTGTCGATTCATTTAATAAGACGAATAACACATTGACAGTAAGTAACTTACCTTTAACATCACCAAGTGCTCCGAGATATCTAATGTGCGCCGTATATCGTGGCACGAACTATGTTGTGGGAAATGCTGAATTAATCAATTCTAATCCACTAAATATCACTTTAAATTTAGGGGACTATGTTCCTGCTGATGGTGATGTTGTTAATTTATGGATTGAAAGTACAGGTGCTGATGATTTATCACCAGTAACAAAGTATACAATTAGACTTACTGAACAAACGGCATTAAATCAATGGCGTTCATCAAATAAAGATTATAGTTCTACTATAAATAGTGGTGGTCGCAAACAATTCACAGAGAACTTTACTGTGATTGGAAATCCTGAACAATACGTGAATGTTAAATCTCAAGGTGATGATCTTATCGTCAATGGTGGTGCAGGTAGTCAAAAGTATTATGAGTTATCAGGGTTTAAACCTAATACAACTTATACTTTGAGTTACAACATCACATGGACTGATACTACAGCAGGACTTCATACACATGCGTGGGGAGTAGGATTATTACCTGATTCAGCAAAAGGTAGTAGGCAGAAGTTCACATTCACAACTAATAGCTTAGGTAAATTTGGCTATGGTAATGGTGCAACGATGGATAGCATACCATCACACTATTTGAATTATATGAATGAATCAGTTGAAAATAACGTCGTAACATACAGCAAGATCACAATAAATGAAGGAACTGTTGATATGGGTTACTCAGCAGGAACTTTGACGGAGGTGTAATTGAATGGCATTAGAAGAAATCGGTAATATGCTCGATTCGAATAATAAATTAAAAATAAATAAGAATGATCAGTACTTATTGGATTTAATACAAAAAGCTCTATCAAATGCGAAAAGCGCTTATGATTTGTGGTTAGAGCAAGGAAATACAGGAACTATTACAGAATTCTTAAATAGTTTAAAAGGTTCTAATGCAGTTATTGAAAACGGAACAGTTGAACCTGAAAATACTACATTTATTTCTGTAGGGAAAAATCAATTCGACTTAACAAAAGTGCACAACGGTATGTTACTTGATGCTTACGGTAAAGAAGTAGTTAGTACCTCATATTCTGTTACTCACCCAATTTATTTAAAACAAGGTGAAACATTAACTATTAACAAAATGCGAAATGCAGCTTTTTATAATATGAATGATACTTTAAACACTTTTAACGGAACAGGAACAGCACCTTTTACTTTCACTGCTCAAAACGATGGATATATAAAATATTCGATTTACAATACTGATGTAAATACTACACAGATTGAATATGGAAGTAGCAGTACGACTTATGAGCGTTATCGACTAAAGTTAAGGGATGACATAGCTTTAAATGTTCAGATACCAGATCAGGATATTACAATTGAAGACAAATCTATTACACCAGAAAAAACGTCATTTATAGAAATTGGTAAAAACCTATATAACATTAATGCTATAAGTGTTGATAGTCTTTTAGGCGCAAATGGCACTTTAACTACTAGCACCTCTTATGATGTATCTGATTATATATTCGTTCCAAATGGGAAAAGTGTTACGACAAATAAGTTTAGAAATTTAGGTATATTCGACCTTAATAAAGTAATTAAAAATTACGTCGGAACAGCTTCTACTAATTATACGTATACAGCAACTTACGATAGTTATATACGAATATCAACTACAAAAGCAGATGCACAAAATGTTCAAGTTGAATATGGTACTACAGCTACAGCATATGAGCCTTATTATATGAGATTATCGAGTAATATCAGTACAGGAAGTGTATCTGTAGACGCTTCAAGTAACTATGTTGTGACTAAAAAAGGTAGTCAAATAGATTTAAAAACAATATTAAATGGTAAAAATCTTGAAATTAGAACTAAAAAAGATGGAAGTATGAATAATTCATTCACTTTTGATAGAACCATTTATGACGGAACATTGATTCACGCTACAGGTGATGACATTACGCCAGTCAGAACATGGACAACCGTTGGAGCTAATCACGGTGATACTTCTATTATTGATTTACCTAATACTGATAAAACTGTATTAGATTTAGGAAGTACTTGGACAGATGGAACAACTACTTATACTTTACTAAGAATAGTAAACAATCGTTTGTTGTTAGCGTGTCCAGTAATAGCTGAATCTGACGGTAGGTATACAAGTAAATTAGTAGCGCCTGTCAATGATTTAACACATGTAGCTAACGCAACGAACACTTCAAACATTAGTAAAACTGGTTACATTTCAACATCACAACTATACCCTTCGATTGGAAAAATCAGTGTAGAATATATCGCAGATGGGATTAAAATCAATGATGATGGAGATTATAAAGCGAATGAAGTGACAATTAACGAAAAGTATACAATATTAGACTTTAAATCAATTGTCGATTGGGCACAATTGAACGTTGGAAAAGACTTTGCGACAGCAAGAGATAGTATTGACGGACTATTAGAAATAAGTAACACTTTCCAATTTTATGGAAAAGGACTTTGTACTACCTCACATAGTATAAAAATATTAAAAAAAGTTTTGCTAGGTCAGACTGGTGTACTTCAATCGGTAGCATTAGAACATCCGTCATTAAAAGTATGGCGTTTTGTTCCTAACACTTTGCAAATAGGAACTGTAGACTTTACTAAACCAATTGATTTATCGACTTATAGCACGAGCAATTTAGTAACAAAAGATAAGTTGAATGACCCTAATAAACCGACAAATAGGTATGTAGACTATATTATGAATGGAACAACACCTTTAGTCGCTTTTAGTTTAGGGCATATTGTAGATAAAACGAACAGCAAACATGCTGATAGGTTATCGAATGTGTCAAGTGTTCTTTGGGATTTCCGAAATACAAAAAAGTCATATCCAACAGTCATCCATAACAAGGTGTTTGATGTAGGCTCATATTTAACGTTTGAAGGATATAGAAACTATTTTATTCCTAAAAACAACGTTATTAACACAAATACTGTTAGAGATAAGACTTCTAGATATATCTATATTGATGAAACCACAGTTAAGAATTTTAATTCAGTAGAATATGCAGAATATCTAGGAGGGGTAGTGACAGTTATAGAGTCAAATAACTTTACATTAAAATCTGATGTAATTGATTCTAATGGATTAAACTATTCGATTAACGCAGCAAATGGATATGCAATATTAAAAATTAGTTAAGACATCTCATTACGAGGTGTCTTTTTTATTTATAGAAGTGAGGTGGATAGATGGTTGTATTAACAGACCTTACAGCAAAAGAACATATCATTGAAGCTGAAACAGAACACGAAAAACAGTTATCAAGTGATGACATTCTCACAGTTAGAATTGTTCAGTCTGAAATTAATCAACATATCATAGGTCAGATTGGTGCTAACTGGCGTGTCAGTGGAGTTACTGATGAAGGTGATAAGAATCAGTATGTAGTCACTCAAGTTTCAAAGGTTAATGTAGGCTCAAGTATCATACTAGAGTTACAATGTATCACTCTGATGATCCATAGACTTAGTAAGATGTACTATTACTTAGTTCATGAGGGTGAGTTCAGTTTAAACACTATTCTAAATAACATTTTTAAAGATACTGGATTTATCCCTCGTATTATTGGTGATGTTAAGACCGGTGTCAAAATGGAGTTCTATGGTGATGGTCAGAATCGTGTTGAGATATTAAAAGAAGCTTTAGAATTGTGGGAACTTGAATTTATCATTAATGGTGAATATGTCGATTTCTATGCACATGCTAGTCGTAAGGTTGATTATGTTTTATCTGATGATCTAAACATGCGTAATGTAACTGTACAAGAAGATGCTACTGAATTTTATACGTTTGTTAGAGCATATGGAGATATTAACGATGGTGAACCATTATCTACTGCAGGTGTGAGTTTAATCTATGAACATCCATTAGCAAGTAATTCAATGATAGGTAAACTTGAAGCACCACCATTGAGACTAATCAACAATGAAGAAACATCATCTGATGCGAATGTAATTAAAGAGAAGTTAAGACAAGCAGCAAAAGATTTAGTGGATAATTCTTTAAAACTTACATTCCAAGCTGACTTCTTACACATGCCTGATTTCCCTTATGCTAATCCTCGAATTGCTGATGAAGTTATGTTTGAAGCTACTAATATGGATTACACGACTACTATCAGAATCATTTCAATTAAGACTAAAAGAAATGCTGATAGAAAAATTGTAGAGATGATTCTCACTTTTGGAGATGCGCCTATTTGGGAAAGACATCAAGCTAACATAGATTATGCAGCTAAATTTGTGAGTGATCTTGAATCCGGAAAGAAGCAAATCTCGAAAAGCATGATGAATAGTGCAATGCAAGTTGCCACACAGTTACTGATGAATGTCAGAACTGAATTAAAGTTCACTGAATTTGATGGTATTCTTGCTGAAAATCGAGATAATCCTGATGAGAAAGTATTCTTCAATAGTCGAGGATTACTTATTTCAAATGGAGATGAACCACAACTTGCAATAACAGGTTCGGGTATTATTGCAGATGCCATCACTTCAGGAAGTATTGACACCAAATTAATTACAATCGAAGGTACAACAGGTGCTTTCATCATCAGTGGAGATGCTTTAATAGCTACAAATCCAAATAATCCGAAACAAAAAGTTGAAATAAGGCCTGGTACAGTAAAGACTTGGGGTGGTGGATTTACTGCTTATCGTCCAGATGGAGTGACTTCAATTTCAAATGGAATGTTAGACAATGAGTATGCAATTTATGCTTATGATCCACCTTTCATCTCACAGAATGCTAGTGGTGTAAATAGAATTTGGCAAGAAGGACCGTTCTATATTTCTACAAAAGGTATTTATGACGAAGTAGGAGATTACTATACACAGAATGCATATCGTTTCAAACATACAGGTCGTTATTTATTAGTTGATTATTGGGTTAAAGTTGATAATGGTGCAGGCATGTTTGTTAGGATTGAAGAATTTGCAACTCCTGCAGGTATAACAAGCTTCGAACCTACAGGAAAAGGATTTGTTTATAATGCAGCTGAACCATACGGATCTTTTAAGATTGATTTAGGTAGACCAACTAAAAAAGAACGTAAATTCTATATTAAGATTAAAGGAAATTCTCAGGGGGCAGCAAACAGTCAATTTGGTATACGGTTTAGCAAAATGGCACTCGATGATTAAGGAGAGATGTATATGTTGAATAATTACGATTCATTAAATGAAATGGTAGATGGTGCACCTGTTAGAATTATTGGTCGTACTACAATATTCATACCTTATAAAGCAATAAAAAGTGATGGAACATTTGATATTTGTGAATTTGGTGATTCTGTTAGAAGTGAACTCGGTTTAACCTTCATTGTTGATAGATATGTTCCGGAGCAATATGAAAAACTATATATAGATAATGAAGGATTTCTACCAAAATTAAAAGTTAAAGATGGTGAAACCCTTATAAATAATGAAACAGATATTGAAAGAGAAATTAGATTAAAAGAGCAGGAGTTACTTCAATTAAAAGCTCAATATTCGACAGTGGAGGTGGTCTAACTGGAAGATGCTATCTTAAACTGGATTGTTAAAGTTGCAATTCCTCTTGCTGCAGTTTTGATAACAATATTCAATAAGTCTAAAGATAACGAACGTAGAATCACCAAGATTGAACAGGATAATATTTATCAAAATAAAGAAATGGAAAAAGTAAATACTCGATTAATCAACGTTGAAAATAATTACGCAATTCTTATTCGAGTTGAAGAACAACTAAAAACTTTATTCAAACAGAATGAAGAAATAAAACAAGAAGTTAAATCAGTAAAAAATAAAGAAGATTAAAGGTGTGCCTTCGGGCATGCCTATTTTTAATGGAGGTGTTCATAATGACACAAGATAAAATTAAGCAGTATATCTCATTATTTGGTGGTATTTTAGGTGCACTATATATGTTACTTCAAACTTATGGTATTCAAGCAGATTATATTAATCCTGATAAACAGAATGCGATTATGGCATTTCTAAATTCATTTATTCCTTTCTTCATGGTTGCTTATGGTATCTGGAAAAATACTTATATCGTAACTAAGAAGGCACGTAAGCAAGAAAAGGTATTACAGAATGCAGGACTGAAACCAAGTGATGGTCCCACGATGTATGGAGGTGGATATAATGAGTAAGAATGCAAAGATGAAATACAAGTTTAAAACTGAACTTGTTCCTGGGTTGCCTAAATATAAATATTCGACACCTGACGATAAACCCTTAGCAGTAGGATTGCATTGGGTAGGAAATTATAAAAGTTATAAAGCAGGAGAAATTGCTTGGATGAGTCGTAATTGGAACAGCGCATTTGTACATGCATTTGTTGATCACACTGGTGTTACAGAAGTGGCCAACACAGATTACTTGTGTTGGGGAATAGGGCCTAAAGGGAACAGTTGGATGGTTCAGATTGAAATGGTTCATTCAGATACCAGAGAACAATTCTTTAAATGTTTAGACCACTATTTATTCTGGGCAGCATATCAGCATTATTATTATGATATGGGTCGTAAAGTAGACAATGCTGAAACAGATGGATGGGGAACAATTTGGACACACAATGCAGTGAGCAGGCATCTAGGTGGTACTGATCACGTAGATCCTATGGACTATATTAGTAAGTGGGGTGTCACATTAAATCAAATGGTGGCCAAGATTCAAGATTACGTGACTGCTTTGTATGCAGGGGACAGTACTCATGTTGCTGCAATTGGAGAAGGAACTGAAATTAAAACAGTTGATAAGATTGTCAAAGTTCCTAAACCGACAACACCATCAGTTAAAAAAGCACCACCTGTGCCAAAAGTTACACCTAAATCAGTCGTACCTAATAGTTATCGAGTTAAATCCGGAGAAACACTTCACAGTATTGCTGAAAAGTATCATCTTGATGTTGCTGATATTGTAAAATACAATCCTAATTTAGTTGAAGACTTCACTAAAATTCCTGTTGGTCAATTCTTATACTTGAAACCACAGAAGAAAAAAGAAGTGGCTAAGACGTATACTGTAAAATCCGGAGATACTCTTTGGGGCATTGCACAGAAATATGATGTTGATGTATATGCACTTGAAAAATTGAATGGCTTAAGAGGCAAGTTTATTAAAGTTGGAGACAAAATAAAAATAATTATATAATTGATTCCCTGTGTAATTGCAGGGAATCTTATACTTTTAAAATTATTTTATATATTGAATTGTAAAAATAAAGTATAATGATAATTAATAAATTTTGGAGGTATAAAATGTTACTACAGGATTTTATAGATGAAAACAAGAGTATTGAAACTTTATTCAATAACTTAGCTCCAGATTATCATTCATTTGCTACTCAAGTGAAACAAAGACAGTCTTTATATAATGCGATTGATTTAATATTTAGATATAAAATTGCAGAATACGAAGTGAAAAATGAAAGTGAAGAATTTAAACAAGAGAGTGGCTTTAAAAGGTTTGAAGAGTTTGTAAATGAAATTGATGATAGAAATGTAAAATTACTTATTCAGAACACTCATTTAATTGTTGATGAATTATACTACGGTTTAGATTCTGATAATTATAATATTAAACATTTGATTACTGAAGCAGCTGAAGAAAAAGGGATTATCGAACGAGAAAAAGAGATTATATCTAAAAGTTCAATAATTAATTTAGTATTAAATTTCGAATTTTTACTCTCTTCTTGTTTAAGAGTGTACTTAAAGCATGAAGGGTCTAATATAAATTACTTCGACAAAAAACTATCTTTAAAAGATTTAGAACATTCTAGTGAAACATTTGATCAAATAAAAGAGTTAGCAATAGATAAAACTATAGAAGATATCCTCAGAAAAGATTTTAAAGAAATACTAATTTATTTAGAAAAACAAATTTTTCAACCGCATTTAAATAAGAAGAGATTACCCTTGTCCACATATCAATACATAAACGAAGTATATGAAACTTTTCAAATTAGGCATTTATATATACATAATGGTGGAATATTTAATAGTACTTATAAAAGTAAAACTAATTCTGATGTAGAAATTGGATCTTTCGTAGAAGAATATATTACTACTGATTATTTTAACGAAAGATTAAAAGCTTTCACCCAGCTAGGAATTAACCTTTTCATAAATTTTACAGATTGTTTTATTAAGTGGCATTATAAAAATGGAGAAGTTGAAAAGGTAAATTCTATACTTGATGACCTTAATACAATAGTCGTGAAATTATTAAGGGATAAAAAATTTGAAGAATCCTCACAAATCACTGAATTTCTTTTGAAAAATAAAAGTAATCATTTGGTGTATCATGTAAATAATGCTATAGGTAATATACTTTCTGATAACATTGAAAACAATGATTCTCACTCTAATTCAATAAAATTTCTAGAATCGAGTTTTGATAAAATATTGGAAGAAAGTGAAAGTGAGGCAAAACAAGATGATGATTTATGGAAGCAACTAGAGTGTTTAGGAAGTAAAATAATATTAAATAGAGAAAATTGTTTCGAAGATACTAAGGATTTATTGCTTAAAGCAAAATTAAAGAAAGTTGATTGGTTAATGGAAGTAATATACTGGCCGTTGTTTCTTGTATTGTCAAAAAATGAACCCGAATTCATTGAATTTAGAGAAGAATTGATTTATAGTTTAATAAAAGGAGATGATTAAATGAATACTTCTGTAAATAAAGCAATTCTAAAACCATCTAAAAGAGCTCGTAGAAAAAAATAAAAGTTGTCACATTGTGGTCAAAATAACTTCATAATTACTGTGGAGATGGTAGATGAAAACTACCTCCATCTCCGTTACAAAACACTTAGTGTATGCTAAGTGTTTTTTTTATGTTTAAAATAAATCATTGAATAATCTGAATTTTTGAATTATCATAGATACATTATATTTTTGAAATTATGATTACTCATTGATGTGTTAATTTTATCTAAATGACTATAAATTAATACATAACAAGTATGTGAATAGTTTAACAAACATACTTATTCCTGTGATAATATAATATTAGATCATTAAATGAGGAGGAAGAAAGTATGAAAATAGTTATGGCAGGCTCAGGTGCGATGGGTGGACGTGTTGGTCTTTATTTAACTGAAAGTGGACAAGATGTGGTGATGCTTGATAAATGGCAGGA
>CAACWL010001060.1_pt1 | contig 29552 bp, 33 predicted proteins | sample 2275641 | NCBI WGS metagenome assembly CAACWL01 (sample SAMEA5312462, study PRJEB27640) | indoor metagenome | biome: indoor environment; feature: uncontrolled; material: polymer tiles stone | place: Germany | collected 2014-07-07 | reverse complement strand
AAAGCGGCAATTGAAAACAACGCTGACAATAAATCAGAATTAGTACAAGTAGCTGTTAAAAAGATTGATAAAGCTGCGAAAAGCAACTTAATCCACGCTAACAAAGCTGACCGTTTAAAATCACAAGTTATGCGTAACAAATAATACTTATAAATAAAGCGACCTGAGGGTCGCTTTTTTATATTTTTAAAATAAACAATTCTAAAATTAGCACTTTATCTAGATAACTAGATTTTAAAGCATAGTCTGTATCACCGCATTCTTTTATGATATTTAGTAGTTGTTTTAAATCCGTTGTCCTTACTTTACGTAATGCTAGTTTCACTCGATAAGGATGAACTTTTACTTGTTTTGCAATCTGTGCTTCACTAAATCCTTTTTGTGATAATATCTTCACCTGATAGAACAATCGATACTGACTACTTATCAGAGCCAGGAGTTTAATCGGTTCTTCTTTCATATTAATCAAATCTTTCAATAAATGAACCGCTCTTTTCTTATCACCTTTAGCGATATAATCAGTGAGTAAAAAGACATTTTGTTCTAGACTTCTGCTAACTACTTCAGTAACATCTTTCTTCGTAATGACTGGATTATCTCCAATAAATAATACTAATTTGTCCATCTCTTTTACAACGTTACTGTAATTAAGTCCCGTTAGATGTATCATCTCTTCTAATGCATCCGCTTTAATATCTTTAAACTGTTCATTGAAACGCTTTTTAATAAGCTGTTTCATTCCATTTTCATCTAGCGGTTCAATTTTCTCAATTGTATGCAATTTCTTGATACGTTTAACGATCTTCTTTCGCTCATCTAACTTATCCTGTAGCACTTTAAAAATGACAATATTTGGCCCCTCATATTTTTCGAGAAAATCCACAACTTTATCTAAATTAATTTCATGAGCAATTTTTAATTTTTCACCTGTAAAAATAAAACTATTGTTGATCACGATTATTTTCTGATCACTTAAAAATGGTAAGGTCATCGCATCTTCTGCAATCACTTCAAATGGAGTTTCCTGCATATCATATCGGCTAAAGTTAAAGTCGTCTAGTTCCACGATATATTGATGGATAATTTTATCCACTTTTTCTTCTACTAAAGGTTTTGTACTACCATAAACTAAATAAATGTGACTCAATATGAGCACTCCCAACGTAAAAATCTTAATTTCATTATAGCTTTTTTCTGTTCATTATCATATACTTAAATAGATAGAAAAGTAGGGGGTTTATGACATGAATCATTTCGAAAAAAATACACAATCAAAAAACAATGACGTTCAAGACTCAGGCTATGCATTTTTATTTGGCTTTGGCGGATTCGCAACAATTTATATTATTGCTCAAATTTTCGACTTAGTAGCGAAATAATTTTTAAAGCGGTGGCATCACCGCTTTTTTTATTTATCCTTAAACAATGATTCGTACTGCGTCTGAACAGTTCCTCTATCTAAATCAAAAGATATTCTTCCATCTTTCTGTGTATTAAAAATTTTGATATCGTTATTGATTAAAGCAGTTACAGTTTCAGTATGAGGATGTTTAAATCGATTATGCCGTCCTGCAGAAAAAATTGCAATTTTAGGGTGTCGCCTAATTAAAGTTTCACTTGTGCTCGTTCTGCTTCCATGATGACCAATTTTCACTATATCTATAGCATCATCAATCTGACTTAAGATTTCATCTTCATAGTCTTTGCCTAAATCACCTAAAAATAATATATTTCTACCGGGTTTATCGTGTTTTAAAAACACAACGATACTATCATCATTCTCTTCTCCAGTTTGCCCTGCAGATAAAAATCTTAAAGATACATTCTTGTTATTATTTTCATTTTGACGCACGAACTGAATATGCGCTTCATGTAAATAATTATTCACATCAATCAATGCTATACCCTTTAATTGTGCTAAACGAATTACCTTCTTATACTTTTCACTGCCATGTGCTTTAGGATTTAAAATAATGCGCTCAATCATCCCAGCCATTATTAAATTTTCAGATTCTCCAAAATGATCAGCATCAGGATGCGTCAAAATAAGCGCGTCAATTTTAGAAATACCTCTATATTTTAAAAAGGGGAGCGTAACCTTATCACTTATACTTTGTGCATTGCTGCGTCTTTCCCAAGGTTTGCTAAAATCCAGCTTTCCTCCTGTATCAATCATTATCGTCTTTCTACCTAGCTCCAGTATGAATGCATCACCCTGCCCAACGTCCAAAAAGTGAACATAATTACTATTTTCTTTAATATTTTTATTGGTAAATATTAATAAAAATAGCAACAATGCAATGCTTATACCTTTATAACTTTTTAATTTGCTAAATAGTAACGATAAAGCAATAAACATTAATACATAAATGAATATATGCTGTTGTTCTAATATAATTTCGACTCTAGAAAACTGCGTAAAAAATTTTGTTAAAAAGTCATTCAATATAAAAGAATCATCTACCAATTGATTTAACCAATTAACTTGGAAGTTTAACATAAATAATAACAGGATTAGCGTACAAATCGGAAAGACAATAAAAGTAAATAGTGGTATGAAAAAAATATTTGTCAACATACCAATTAAATAGTTGTTATTAAAATGATAGAAAAGAATTGGAATTGTTGCTAATTGTGAGATAAAGTTACTGAGGAAAAATTGAAAAAGTTTTGATTTTTCATTATATAACGGTAAGATAAACAAGAAACTAAAACATATAACATATGATAGTTGAAATCCAATATCATAAACTGTAAAAGGATCATATATTAAATTTAGTATAAATGTGAGCGATAAAAGATCGGTGAGCTGCGTCCTTCGACCTGGATTAAATAAGATAAGCAATATAAAAATCGTTGATCTCCACACAGATGGTTGGCTACCTGTAAAAATCATATACATAGGTAACAACATTAGCAAAATCATTTTACACACTATTAATGGAACACTTAATCTCCGTAAAACAAAATATAACTGTACTGATATAAGTGCAACGTGACTTCCACTGATGGCATAAAGATGATAAATACCTAGTGTTTTAAGTACAGTCATCTCATCTTTATTTAAGTACGTTGTATCACCTAACGTTAAAGCGATTAAATAACCCTTATGCACTATATTGGATTGATACATTGCTAAAGCAATATCTTTTCTATATTTCTGAATACGTTCAATGATATTTAAATCTTGATAAGAACAATTTTTCCAGTCAATGTTTGTTAGCTTTAAACTACCTTTTTTATGTGCATAATAGAGATAGGCATCATAATGGAAACCCGTAAAATTTGTATTTGGTAGAATGTGCTGAAGACTCATTTGAGCTGAACAATTTAGAAATGTTAATTGCATTATTTGTAATCGTTCTTTTTCAATTTCATTCTTTATCTTGTAGAAAAATTGATATTCTTCTTGTTGTACTGTTAATGACCCCATCAGTAAATTGCCATCAATTTTTAAATCATCTGAAAATCTGAACTTACCTGTTGTAATGACTTTCGGCTCAAATTCAAATGGCAGTTTTTCACGTTTAAAATCATACATATTATAAAAATAAAACGCAATTAAAAATGCAGCCAAAAAAATTAATAACCATTTTTGTAGCTGCTTTTGAAACATGATAATACAGGAAATTATTATTAAAAAGCATGTAATAACGATAGAATAAGATGAAAGTATTCCTGCTAATACAAGTAATACAACAACTACTCCCAAGACTACCTCCTATCTTTACATTTGTTCAAAATAGCCTGCTACATGTTTAGGATTGAATTCAATCTTTTCAGTATCTATATTAGCCTTTTTTAACAGCTCAATTGCATAGGGATGATTCTTATAATCATTCGCATAATATATTTTCTTTATACCTGCCTGAATAATTGATTTCGTGCAATGCATACATGGGAAGTGTGTCACATATATATCAGCACCTTCAGTTGAGACACCCATTTTTGAACATTGTAATAACGCATTCATTTCAGCATGAATTGTACGAATACAATGACTATTCTCTATGTAACATCCTTCATCGATACAATGTACTTCACCCGATACAGAACCATTATATCCACCTGCAATTACTCGATTATCTTTTACGATTGTTGCCCCAACACTTAAACGTGTACACGTTGAGCGTAATGCTAATAATTGTGATTGTGCCATAAAATATTCTTTCCATTGAATTCTTTCCATAACATCACCTATGTCTTTTTGAACTCATTGTAATATTTATTCATATTTTATTCAAGGTAAACTAAATTTGGACAGACATTTAAATAGATATATAATCCTTTAAATTTTCAAACGTTTTATCCCCTATTCCTTTTATCTCTTTAATTTCTTCGATTGATTTAAAGCCACCATTTGTTTCGCGATACTGAATAATTTCCTGAGCTTTTTTCGGCCCTATTCCAGGAATTTCTTCTAAAGCGCTTTGTTCAGATGTGTTTATATTAATTACTTTTTTATCATTTTGCGCATTACTATTATGTGTTCCTGCTTGTTGATACATCGAAAATTTATCCTGCTTCACTTCACCTTTAAATGGTATATAGACTACCATTGCATCCTTAATAGGTGCAGCTAAGTTTACTGCATCAAGGTCAGCGTTTTTAAGGGGGATTGCCAGGTTGACTATATCATTGACCACTTGATTTGATTTTGCAGGATATACACCGCTGAATTTCACAGCACCTTTAATATCTACTTTTACTTCTGTAATAACTTGCTGCTTATCATTCGTCAATTTAGATTGCTGGTCTACAGGTATTAAAGATGCTTTTGTTTCTTTAACATCCATTTGTGCAAAATGACTTAACGAAGTCTTATCACGCACTTTCTTTGATTGGTCATTATTTTGAAAGATGACTACGACACTAAGCATAATAATAATTCCTATAAATAGACTGGACATCTTATTTTTGTCTATCCATGTTTTTATCATTTCTAAATACATAAAAAAACACCTCCACATTATTATCTGTAGAAGTGCTTAAAAATATTTTATTTGTCACAAATTAAATATTATTTTATCTTTTCTTTCTTCTTTATAACAAAAAATACACGATCAAAATATGCTTCGTCATTTGTATCCACAACAAAATCAGGATCAAAATCTGCAAATATAGTGATAATCTCAAAACCAATCTGTCCTAGCATCACTTTATATTCATCAATTTCATATGTTCTCTGATAATGCTGTTCATCAAAACGATGATAAATATCTTTCTCATTATCTTTGATAAAGAATATCAAATCATGATAAACAGAAAACGGTACTTCACCTTGAACAGCATGCCAAATATATAACATCCCTTCAAGTTCGTCACTATATGTCTGGTTATCAAAATAGGCTTCAAATTTAGCTGTGCTATGTACATCAAAAATAAAGATACCATCTTCCTCCAAATGTTCAAAAACACGTTGAAACGTTTCCTGTATATCTTCTGGTTCAGCTAAATAATTTAAACTGTCACATAGACAAGTAATTAATTGAAATTTTTGATTGAGTTCTAGCTTTGTCATATCTTGAGCAATTAAGGTCACATCACTTCGTTTTGATGCAGCAATTGCTAACATCTCTTCACTTAGATCGACACCTGTCACTTTAATAGTGGGTGGCATTAAATCAATTAAAGCACCCGTGCCTGTTGCTAAATCTAACACATTATCTTTCAAATATGGTCGTATCACTTCAAGCCATCTATCATATGGCTGATCATACATAAACTGATCATAGATTGATGCAAACTGACCGTAAGACATTAAACTTGCTCCGGCATATACTCGATAATTTCCTGATCACGATATAACTTCTCTAAGTTATAATAGTCACGTTCTTCGTGATGAAATACATGCACTACAACATCCCCTAGATCAACTAAAATCCAACGTGCTTCATTAAAACCTTCAAGTCGATTGACTTCGATACCATGTTTTTGGGCTTCATCTTTTACTTCACGTGCAATTGCCTGTACCTGACGGTCACTATTCCCTTCACAAATTACGAAATAGTCCGTAATACCTGTAACATTCGCTACATTAATTCCAATAATATCTTCTGCTCTTTTGTTATCGCATGCGTTAAACGCAAGTTCCAATAATGCTTCTTTTTCCATTCAATCATTCCTTTTCTTTTACTTCTGTAAATTATAATAATTTAAACATTCTATCGTTTTAGGATATATCGGTTTATCATTTTCAATTAAATATAATGCTGTACGTTTAGATATTTCATAAATTGCTTTATCTAAATTCTTTTCTTCAAAAACAATGTTACGAATATCTTCCACACCAGGTTGAGTACGTCCAGGTTCAATATAATCACTAATAAAGATAATTTTTTCGTTTAAACCCATTCCGGCGCGTCCTGTAGTATGATAATAAATCGCGTTATATATCTCTGAATCTATCTCATGCTTATCCATCATGTATGCAGCAGCTACCGGACCATGTAAAATTTCTGAGTTATATGACAATAGATCATTATCGAGATTATATTTCGTTACTGCCTGGTATAACTTACTCAATTCATCGTATTTAGCATAATCATGCAAAATACCGGCCATTTCAACAGTATCCTGATCACCATTGAAAATCTCAGCCATTTTTAATGCTGTTTCTGCAACGCGAATTGAGTGCTCATATCTTTTCTTAGGTAGTTTCTCTTCAACAAGTTTTCTAGCTTTCTTCTGTTTCATATAGATGTTCCTTTCTAATCAATCGCTCAATCGTATCTATTACAAAACATCTTATTGTCTTGTTTTGTGCCATTCGATTACGAATCATTGTAGAACTGATATCCATTCTAGGTATAATAAAAGCTTGAAATGGTTCAGGCAAGTCTTGTGTATCAACATCTCGGTTAACCACTATAAACCGAACCATTTCTTTTAATTTTTCAATTTCATACCATTGTGCTATAGAAATATACTGATCAGTACCGATGATTATCGATATGTCTGCACCTGGATATTTATCCTGCAAATATCGCATTGTGTCATACGTATAGCTTTTACCTTCCCGATGCATCTCTACAGTATCAATTTCTCCAAAACCTAAGTAATCAATAGCTAGTTTCAGCATCGAAATACGGGCATTATTAGTCGTATGTGCACCACTTTTCTTTAAAGGGCTATGTCCTGTAGGTATGAATAAGAAAATATCTGGCTGCTCCTGATGAAACACTTCATTTGCCACAGTTAAATGTCCGATGTGAACCGGATCAAATGAACCCCCATAGACAATTATTTTCATCGTGGTAATTCAATCTTCTTATTATTTACTGATGGTTTATATAAAATAATTGTTGACCCAATAACCTGTACAAGTTCACCATATACACGTCGAGCAATTGTTTCAGCAAGTTCTTGTTTGTCATCATCATTATTTTGCAGTACACTTACTTTAATTAGCTCTCTTTTTTCAAGCACATCATTTAGCTGTTCAATTAAATTATCACTGATGCCACCTTTTCCAATTTGAAAGATGGGATCAAGATGGTGTGCTTCTGCTCGTAAAAATCTTTTTTGTTTTCCTGCTAACATTTATTTCTTCCTTTCAAGGTTGTTTGCACTGCTTCGCTCATTGCGTGTGAAGCAGCTTTTAGTCCCGTCCATAACTCAAAGCTTTTAGCCCCTTGCATCACAAACATACCTAATCCATTTATTATTTTTAAATCTTGTAATGCTGCTTCTTTTAAAAATGCTGTTTTTTCCGGTGTATAAATAATATCACTCACTACACACGATTGTTTTAATTCCTGGCATCGAATCAACGGCACCTCATCAAATCCGGTCATTCCTACAGGTGTAGTATTGATGACTAAATCATAAATTGATAAGTCATTAAGTGCGTTATACGTCATACCGTTAACTTTGAACGGCCACGATGCAATACGCTTTAGCGAACGGTTAGCAACCGTAACCTGATGATTTTGCATCATCGTATAACTAATTGCCCGACTTGCTCCACCGGCACCTAAAATTAATATATTCATATTATCTTTTAGAACATGATCTATGCTTGATAAATACCCTATTCCATCCGTATTATATCCTATCCATTTTCCATCCTTAATGTGCACAGTGTTTACTGCACCAATCATTTGTGCAGCATCATCTATGACATCACAATATGCCATAATATCAACTTTAAACGGAATTGTAACATTAAACCCGTCTAAATGCTTTTGCGCGATAATATCTTTAACATGATGAAAATGTTTCGGATCAATATCTAAAGCACTGTATTCATCATTTCTTCCTAAAGCTTTAAAATTTGCATGATGCATAACTGGAGATAACGAATGACGAATGGGATGGCCAATGACTGCAAAATTCATTTCGCCACCTACTTTATAGAATACTTGGTCTTAAATATACATCGACTTGTTTCGGTGCATATACATCTATAACTGCACCTTTTTCTACAGTTATAAACCCTAGACCAGAAATAATAATATCTTGTTTATCTTCTTTAATCGATAGTGTAGTTCTTTTGACATTATCAAAATCAAAATCTTTTGTTCCTGGAGGCGATAGCAACTCCCCTATTTGGCGGTGCCATAGCGATTCAGCATTCTCCTGCTTCGTTCGATGTATATTAAGCATATTCGAAACAAAACAGTTTAAGCTTCGACGACCACCTGATAAGTAATCAACGCGAACAAGTCCACCTAAAAATAATGTTTGACCTTCGTTCAACTGAAAGTTACGTGGTTTAATTTCATCCTTCGGCATTATGACTTTTAACTCTTTATCACTTACATAATGTGTCATTTGATGTACCTGGATAATACCAGGTGTATCATACATAAATGAATGTTCATCTAAAGGAATATCAATTAAATCTAACGTTGTACCTGGAAAATGAGAGGTCGTAATGACATTCTTTTCACCGACGCTTGTTTCAATTAACTTATTGATTAAAGTTGATTTACCGACATTTGTCGTCCCAATCACATAAACATCTTTTCCCGCACGGTGTGTTTCAATTGATTCCAATAATTCATCGATACCATGATTCTTTTGTGCAGATATGAGCACTACATCCTCAGCTTTCATACCTAAGTCTTTCGCCTGTTTTTCTATCCATAATTTTACACGACGTTTATTAATTAATTTCGGTAATAAGTCCATTTTATTCGCCGCAATTATAACCTTTTTATTTCCAACGATTCGCTTTAAACCATTGATCCATGACCCCTGAAAATCAAATACATCGATTACATTAACGATAATACCATCTTTATCACTTAAGGCATTTAGCATGGTTAAGAAATCATCACTTGTTAAATGCACATCCTGTATCTCATTATAGTGTTTTAATCTAAAGCAACGTTTACAAATGACATCCTCTTTGTTCAAACTTGAATTTGGAACGTAGCCTGGCTTTGATTGGTCTGTTGACTGCAAGATTGCACCACAACCAATACATTTCATTTCATTACTCAAATAATGTTCCTCCTGAAAATATTTATCAATATATCTATTTTAGCACATAACGTCTACTAAGTATTGTAAGACAAAATAAAAGGGTTGTGCGAGTAAGCACGACCCAGATTAAGCGGGTGATCGGAATCGAACCGACAACATCAGCTTGGAAGGCTGAGGTTTTACCACTAAACTACACCCGCATATATTAAATTCGTATAAATATAATAACGAATATTATCATTTTTGTAAAGAATAAATAAACTTATGCGTTGATTTTAGTATATTTAATACAAATTAAGAGTTCAGGAAATCCCCGAACTCAAAATGACTACTTATTCAGATCAACGATAACGCCTTCTCCACCAATCGTAATCGGTTGCTTACCGTCCCATTTATCAATCATTTGTTTACGAATGATTTTATCTGTCAAAGATTTTTCTAATATAGCATTGGCTTTAGCCTGACCTTCTGCCTCAATTTGTTTTTTCTTAGCATTTTGCTCAGCAATTGCTCTATCTGTCTTTGCTCTTTCTAATTCCTGATTCGCTTTTACACGTTCGTCAATTGCAGCTTGTGTTGCTTTATCAGCTTTTGGGCTGGAAATCGCAATGTCTTCAACAATAAATCCTTGATCTGTTAAGTTTTGCTGTAACTGTTCTAACGTATTTTTCTTAATTTCTCCTGTTTTTACACCGAACGTCTCAATGACTGAGAATTTAGCAACTGATTGGCGTAAACCATCTAATACACGCGTTCGCAGGAACCCATTTTCAAGTCCTGTAATATCAGCGTTACCAAATTTATTAAAGATCTTCACAACTTTTGTAGGATCCACATGATAGTTAACACTAATATCCATATTTAAATTTTTACCGTCACTAGTGGCTACATTTAAATCTGTGTATTCTTTCGTCTGCGTACGAATTGGGTAATGTACAGCTTTGTCTAACGGAAATATAAAGTGCCAGCCCGCAGGTTTAGTCTCTTCTTTAACACCGCTGACTGAATAGATAACCGCTTGGTATCCTTGAGGTACTTTTTCTATTGACATAAATGCTAACATAATGCCTAATAATAACAATATCCCGAGAATAGTCGTCATAAATAACGACTTTCTATTGATTGGTTTTCTGTTATTAGGTCTAATTGTCTTTACTGATTCTGTCGATGAGTTCATTAACTTCTTCCAGCTCCTTTTCTAAATGCTTTATTTCTGCTATGTCACCAATCATACCAGTCTTTGCAAATATTTCACTTTCAAGCATTTTCTTTTTACTTTTTAATGCAGCCTGATTCAATTCATATTTGCGTAAATTTTCGATATTTTGTTGTTCCATCTGTTCTTTTGCTTCTCTATGGCTAAAATAATCATAAAGACGACTTAACACAAAATAAAGAACTATCAGCACGATTACTAAAATAAATAACCATATAAGAAATAGTTTCAAATAAATCCCCCTCTATATAAAGAAGTGTTACATCTATTTTACCATTATATGTTGTTTAAAAATAATAAATTGATATTTTTAAGGTAAATTTAAGGTTATCAAAGAAAAAAGAGACAATCGGTTTGTCTCTTCTAGTATATATAGATTTTTAGTTCTCCCAGTTAATTAAACCTTTTTTCTTAAAATATGCTAAAAACTTGCGTTCAATCATTCTGTTGACACGTGTTTTCCATTCATCATTAGATTTCACTGGAACCACCATAATTGAATAAAATCCATTAGAATTAGCCGCAAGTACATCCGTCATCATCTGATCACCGATAACTACAGTTTCTTCAGGTTGTACTCCCATTGCGACACAGGCTTTCTTAAACGCTTGTCCCATAGGCTTGCGTGCGTTAAAAATATAATCTACTTCTAATGGTGTAGCAAATGTTGCCACGCGTGCCTGATTGTTATTTGAAACAATTGTAACTTTAATGTTGTGTTCACGCATACTATTAAACCAGTCAATCACTTCAGGTGTTGCCAATGTAACATCCCAGCCAACAAGTGTATTATCCAGATCAGTAATAATCGCTTTTACACCACGTCCTGATAATTCTTCTGGTGTGATTTCAAATATTGACTTTGCATATTTACTTGGTAATAAATATTTTTGAAATAATCCCATAAGTCACCTCTAAATTTTTTATTGCTTTGTTATACCCTGGTATACAATCAATAACCCCAATCCAATAAGGATTGGGGTACAATGCATTATTCGATTTCTTGATTTGGAGCGTAATCTACTTCAGTACCTGTGTAAATTAAAAATCCGATAATTGCAGTTGCAATTACTGATAATGCCATAATAAATAACATAACGTGCGCCTCCTATCCCCTTAAGCTGGTAATGTCTCTATTAATGATTTTACAATTTTAGAACTTGATACGCAAGCCACTTTTAAGAACTCTTCAAAACTCATCTCTGCTTCACCATTTGCAAGGTCAGAAATGGCACGTGTAATAATAAACGGAACCTCAAATTGATGACATGTTTGTGCCACTGCAGCTGCTTCCATCTCAACTGCAAGGCTTTCATTAAAGTTTGTTATGATTGCTTTCTTTTGTTCTGATGATCCAATGAAACTATCACCTGAAACAATGAGTCCAATATGTGCTTTAAGATTATTTTTTTCAATTGCCTGTTGTGTATATTCAATTAATTTTTCATCAGCTAGATATCGTGCAGGCATACCTGGTACTTGCCCTAATTCATAGCCAAAAGCAGTCGCAACAACATCATGATGAAGTACGCTTTGACTAATAACAATATCACCAACAGCTAAAGAAGCACCTAAGCCACCTGCACTACCTGTATTAATAATCATCTCCGGTTGATAATTCTGGATAAGCAGTGTTGCACAGATTGCAGCATTAACTTTACCGATACCACTTTGCATTAATACAACATCTTTACCATATAAATGCCCTTTATAGATTTCAACATGGGCAATTTTTTCAGTTTGCAGTTCCTGCATATTACCCTTTAAAATTTCAATTTCTTCCTGCATTGCTCCGATAATTCCAATCACACGAATTCCTCCTAAATAAAAAGTAGATCATAAGATCTACTTTAATGTATATATAATATATTAGCTGATTTCAACGATTTTAACACGCATTTCATTGCCGTTTGGTAATGGAACGTTTACTTCATCGCCAACTTTTTTACCAAGTAATGCTTTAGCAATTGGAGATTCATTTGAAATTTTACCTTCAAAAGGATCAGCTTCAGCAGAACCTACAATTTTATATGATTCTTCTTCATTACCAGGCACTTCAGTAAATGTTACTGTTCTTCCTAATTGAACTTCTGATTTTGAACCATCATCTTCAATAATAACTGCATGACGTAACATCATTTCAATTTTAGTAATTTCCTGTTCAACAAAGCCTTGCTCATCTTTAGCTGCATCGTATTCTGAGTTCTCAGAAAGGTCACCAAAACTACGAGCAACTTTAATTTTTTCAACGACTTCAGGTCGTCTTACTGTTTTTAAATGTTCTAATTCAACTTCTAACTTTTCAAATCCTTCTTTCGTCATTGGGTATTCTTTTTGCATTTCCATGGATAAATCCTTCTTTCTACTAATTCACTCGAATTAATGATTGTATTTTTGTTGTCATAATATCGATAGCAACTGCATTACTGCCACCTTCAGGTATAATAATGTCAGCATATCGTTTCGTTGGTTCAATGAATTGATTATGCATCGGTCTAACAACAGTTAAATATTGATCAATAACTGACTCCATTGTTCGACCACGCTCTTCTATATCTCTCATCAGTCTTCTTAAAATACGAAGATCTGCATCCGTATCAACATAAATCTTAACATCCATTAAATCACGAAGTGTTTCATTTTCTAAAGCAAAAATGCCTTCTACTATAATAACATCTTTTGGCTCAAATGTAATCGTTTTCTTACTTCTTGTATGATTTGTGTAATCATATGTCGGAACTTTTACAGTCTCACCATTACGCAAATCAATTAAATTTTGAATAAGTAAATCATTATCAAATGCTAAAGGATGATCATAATTGGTCTTTAAACGTTCTTCAAAACTAAGATGATCCTGATTTTTATAATAATAATCCTGCTCGATTAAAGCTACACTATAGCCTTCTAAATTTTTAAGTATTTTAGAAGTTACTGATGTCTTACCTGAACCAGAACCTCCCGCAATACCGATGATTGTCGTATGCGCCATTAATTCAGTTCCTTCCTCATCATATTCATTGGATAGACTGGATGTTTTACTTTAATTTGTACGATTTGAAGAGGATGACGTGCTGCATCTAATTCTGTTCCCTCTTCATCATATATAACATCGATTACTTGTTTAAAGTTTTCTATTTCAGGACCAAAGAATTCAATTTCCTGTCCTGGTTTGAAGTTGTTACGTTGCTGAATTGTAGCAATTTGTGTTTCTTCAGAATAGTCTAACACTAAACCACAGAAATCAAAAGGTGTTTTTTTAGACTGTTCATGACCAAACATTTGCTCTTCAAAACCAGGGACTCCTTCAAAGAATGCACTTGCTGTATCACGATTGGCACATTTATCTAATTCAATTAACCATTGCGGATCTATCTTGAAATTTTCAGGGTCTGCACAATACGCATCGATTACTTTGCGATAAACAGATACAACTGTAGCGATATAATGAATTGATTTCATACGACCTTCTATCTTCAATGAATCTACACCGATATCAATCATCTTCGGAATTGATTCAACAAGCTTTAAATCTTTTGGACTCATTGCAAAAGGTGTTGCCTCTCCATCATAAACAACATCAAGTTCACCATCATCTACTGTTAATAAATCATAATCCCAGCGACAACTTTGACAACATCCGCCACGATTTGAGTCACGTGCTGTCATATGGTTACTTAATGTACAACGTCCAGAATAAGCGATACACATTGCACCGTGAATGAACGCTTCAATCTCAATATCAATTTTTTCTTTCATTTCTTTAATTTCTTCAGCACTTGTTTCACGAGCAAGCACAACACGTTCTAAACCTTCTGACTTCCAGTATTCAACAGCTTTCACGTTTGATAATGATTGTTGTGTCGAAAGATGAATTTCAAGTTTAGGCGCAACACGTTTACATGTTTCAATGATTAGCGGATCTGCTACGATAATCCCTGTCGCTCCAGTCCCTTCTAGGGCGATAAGATAATCTTCTAAACCATCCATATTTTCATCATGGGCGATAATATTGGTCGTAATATAAATTTTAGCACCATATTTATTCGCAAAGTCTACGCCCTCTTTAATTTCTTCAATCGTGAAATTGTCAGCGTTTGAACGTAATCCGTATTCTTGGCCACCAAGAAATACTGCATCTGCACCGTAATGTACGGCAATTTTCAATTTTTCAAGGTTACCTGCAGGCGCTAATAATTCTGGTTTCTTTATTATTTGTTTTGGTTTTTTAATTTCTAATTCCGTTTTCATCAAATCATTCCTTAATATACAGTTTGTTTAAATAAGAATCCTTGATCCAGTGGGCGATGTTCTGGTTGAATTTCTTCAATCATATCTACAAGATCAAATTTAGCATCTTCATATGCTTCTACATCTTCATTATAAAGGTCAAGCGCTTGTCGATATGCTTTTGTCACTGTCGTAATATATTCCTCTGAATGTAATACGCCATCTATTTTAAATGAATCAATACCTGCTTCAATTAATTCTTCTAATTCTTCGATAACGCAAATATCATTTGGACTCATAATATGTGTGCCATTACTATCTTCAAAAATTGGATATTTATTATTACGTTCTTCATCATAAAGTAACATTGCATCTTTAATTTCACGATTTTCAATTTTCATTACTTTATCCTGATACATAAAATAATTACCTAGCAAACTACGTTTCGATTGGAACATACATGTCATGCCATGGACTTGCACTTCAATAGCAACATCACTATGCGCTTTAATGTTTAATACTTCATCAAGAGATAACTCACGTGCAAGTACCGCTCGGTTTGCACCACGTTGTCCCCAGTAGTTCACCTGGAAATAATTCGTTACTAATGTTTCCTGATTCCATTGTAAAGGTATCGTATTGCCTAGTTCTCTTTCATACATTACAATTGCAGGATCTCCAAATAAAATTGCGTCTGGTTTTACAACATGTAAAAATTTCATATATTCTTCAACTGCATCTAAATGTTCATTATGAAAAATACCGTTTACTGCAACATAAGCTTTCTTATTATGTTGATGAATTATATCAATTGCAGCTTTTAAATCTTCACGTTTAAATTCTCCCGCCAGACGTAATCCAAATTGTTCTTCTCCGATAACAAATGCATCTGCACCTGCTTCAATTAATTCACTTATGTGAGATAAAGATTTAGGTGTTACTAATAATTCTGTCATAATGTACTCCTTTATTTTTTCACTGAAATACTCATTCCATCTCCAATATCGATAAAATTCGTATCATAAGCTGTATTTTCACTTAACCAAGTATTATATTTTTCGATTTTGCGCACCATCTGTTTTATATTTCTACTGCGCACAATTTCAATATTGCCTACAAAATCGTGGTATAAAATATTATCAGTAATAATTAAGCCGCCTTTTTTAACAAGCGGACTGTATAACTCAAAAAATTTTAATGATTGTGCTTTTGCAGCATCGATAAATAATATATCATATTCTTTGTCGCTCACCTCATCAAATGCTTCAAGTGCATCTTTAAAGATTGGGCGAATTTGGTGAGCTTTTTTATATTGTTCAATATGCTTTAAAGCATATTGATACATTGTTGCATTGCGCTCAATCGTGGTGATATGAATATTCTCACTTACAGATGCAAAATGTAATGCACTATATCCGATTGCTGTGCCGATTTCTAACACTGACTTTGCATGATGTATACGAATCAACTGTTTGACGAATTCTACTGATATTTTGTCCATAATTGGCACATCATTTTCTTTTGCGACTTCAATTAAACCATCGATTGTACTGACTGGATTTAATTTACTGATATATGTCTCTTCTTTAATCAATTAAAACAATCCTTTAACGAAAAAATTACCAACCACATCGGCTGGTAGTAGTGTTTTATATTTTCATGATATTGTACCATAAAACAACCAAAATTGTAATAGTAAAATTACAACATAATAAAATCAAAAAAGAATAGGAGAAATATCCTATTCTTATTGCTGACTATCAATATGTTTATCTTTAAGTTGTAAATGCTCTTCATATGTTTTAGAGAAATAGTTCTTACCGTCTTTTGCTGCTAAGAAGTATAAATAATCTGTCTTTGCAGGATTTAAGACACTCTCCATTGATTCTTTACCACTTGTTGCAATCGGTCCAGGTGGTAAACCTGTATTGATGTACGTGTTATAAGGTGATTGAACTTTCAAATCTGCTTCATATGTAACAGCTTTATGACGACCTAGCGCATATAATACTGTAGGGTCTGTCTGCAGTGGCATCGCAGGGTTTGCTTCCATACGATTAATAAATACTGATGCAATTTTCGCTCGATCTGTTAGTCCTGTAGCTTCTCTTTCCACTAATGATGAGAATGTCAGGAATTCATGGAACGTTAAACGTTTTTCCGTACCAGCTTCTGTCAATAAAATGCCGCCATACTTATCCCATAACGGAAATGCATTTTCTTCAGTCGCTGTAAGCATCTTATCAACGATTTCTTCAGTCGTTGGATTCTTTTCTGTAAAATCATACGTCGCCGGATATAAATAACCCTCTAAAGGTACTTTTATGTCTTTGTTAAATACCTCTTTTGTAATTAACTTCGGATGTTTCTTCTGCATCTTTTTAATGAAAGCAGGATGATTTACTTTTTTAACAAAATCCGCTTTATTAATTGAAGTTTTCTTTTCAACAATCTCACCGATCTGATCGATTGTAATACCTTCAGGAATATTCATCTTAAAGACTACCGGAATGTAAACTTCACCTTTTTGAAGACTTTTCGAAATCTGCTTAAATGTCATAGAAGGCGATAATTCATAATTTCCTGCCTGGAAATTAGAAATATTATTAAACTTTAAATAATATTTAAACATCGTACTACTTTTAATAATCTTTTCTTTTTCTAATTTTTCTCCAATCATCGTTGCAGACTCACCAGGTAATATTTCTATCTTAGTAGTAGACTTATCGTCTGGATTCAGTGGCTTTTGGCTAGAGCTAATATAAAAATAACTACCAACTGCTAAAATACACACGCCTATAATAATAATTCCGATAATGATAGAAGAAAGAAGTTTAGAGAAAGATTTTGAATCTCTAATTTCTTTGTTTCTATTCGACATAATCAAACTCCTTTAAGATTAAAGCTCTTCTTCTTCATCAAAGTTAGTGTTTACGAATTCTTCAATCATATCCCACTCTTCATCTGTTTCTATAGGAATTAATTTCCCGCCTTCTCCTTCGCTATCAGGTACATTGATCATTGGAATTAATTCGATTTCTTCCTCCTCATCTGAACCTTCTTCAGCTAAGATAACATATTCTTTCTCAAATCCTGGGTGGAAGAAACTAACAAGTTTACGGTATAAAACCTCGTTGCCTTCTTCATCAAATAAAGTTAATAACTCTTCTTCATTGTTGATATCTAATGTCGCTTCATTTAATTCCTGATTGTTCATTTCTTCTGTCATTTTAATCATCCTTTTTATTTTGAATTTAAATACCCTTGTAATATGAAAACTGCAGCCATCTTATCAATGACCTGCTTTCTTTTCTTGCGTGAAACATCCGCTTCTAACAGTGTTCTTTCAGCACCAACTGTCGATAAACGTTCGTCCCACATTACTATTTTAATGTCAGGACAAACTGCTTTCAACATTTCACTAAATCGAATTGATGCTTCTCCCCTTGGCCCTACTGAATTATTCATATTTTTAGGTAATCCAATAACGGCAGTATCAACATTATTTTCATCTATGATCTTTTTGAGTTCGGCTATCCCAAACTCTTCATTTACTTCATCGATGCGGAGTGTAGTAAGACCTTGTGCAGTCCAACCCATGGCATCACTTAATGCAACACCAATCGTTTTAGAACCAACATCTAAACCAATAACTTTATTCATTACCTTTTTTCTCAGTTTGAATATAGTTTGATACAAGTTGTTCCATAATATCATCACGATCTAAACGTCGGATTTGATTTCTGGCATCATTATGTCTTGGAATATAAGCTGGATCTCCAGATAATAGATAACCAACGATTTGATTGATCGGGCTATATCCTCTTTCTTCTAAAGTATTATAAACATTCAATAATACAGTTCTTACTTCTTCTTTCGGCAGTTCATCAATGTTGAACTTCATTGTTTTATCGAAATTTTCCACTGCAATACACTCCTTTGTATGACATTTATACAATAATATCATACTATAAAACAATTTTTAATTACAATGTATTAATATAATCCTTCACAAATTGTAATGCTGTTGTAATACCAGCTGGATCATTTGCTGCACCTTGCGCAGAATCAGGACGGCCGCCACCTTTACCGCCAGTTGCATTTGCAACACCTTTTATAATGTCTCCAGCTTTCACTTGTGAAGTTTTGTCTTTTGGTACACTCGCCATATAATTTAACTTGTCATTTGCTGCAGCAATAAAGATAACTGCATCCTGTAATTTTGATCTATAGTCATCCATAAGTTCACGCAGCATTTTATTGTCTTCTGCATCAACTTCCACTGCTAATAACTTAAGTCCGTTAATTTCTTCAACTTGTTCTGTAATGTCACCCATCTTAAGAGATGCTACTATTTTATTCAATTCAGTGATTGTTTTTTCCTGACTACGGATTGTAGCAGTTAATTCATCAATCTTTCCAGTTAATTGTTCTTTCTGTTTTACTTTCACTTTTGGTAAAATATCATTCACTGTATCTTGATACGTTGTTAAATATTCAAATGCTGCTTTGCTTGTTACTGCTTCAATTCGACGTACGCCAGCACCTGTACCTGATTCAGAAACAATCTTGAATAATCCTATTTCTCCTGTGTTGCGTACATGCACGCCACCACATAACTCAATCGAGTAATCACTCATTTCAACAACACGAACGATATCACCATATTTTTCACCGAATAAAGCCATCGCACCTTTTTCTTTTGCTTCTTTTATCGGCATTTCATTAATTTCAACCGGTAGATTTGCCCATATTTTTTCATTTACGATACGTTCTATTTTTTCTATTTCTTCATGTGTAACTGGACCGAAATGAGAAAAGTCAAAGCGAAGTCGTTCTGGTGTTACTAATGAACCAGCCTGATTAACATGTGTGCCTAAAACATCTTTCAATGCCTGATGCATTAAATGTGTCGCACTATGGTTTTTAATTACAAATGTTCTGAAGTTTGGATCTACTTGCGCCTTCACTTTAGTACCAACAGTTACTTTACCGAAACGAACTGTTCCTGTGTGCAGATTTTGACCATTTGGGGCCTTTGTAACCTCAGTAACCTCAATCTCAAAATCTTCATTTGAAACAATACCTGTATCAGCAATTTGTCCACCACTTATAGCATAAAATGGTGTCTCAGAAAGGATAAACTGTATTGTATCTTCTTTTGAAGCATCTACACTTTCACCGTTTTCAACAATCGCTACTACTTCTGTTTCATTTGTTAAAGTATCATAACCAACGAATTTACTGTCAATTTTAATATTCGATAACACTTCATTTTGAACCTGCATACTTTGCGTCTTTTGTCTTGATTCACGCGCACGTGTACGCTGTGCTTCCATAGCCATTTCGAATCCTTCATGATCAACTGCAATACCTGCTTCTTCAGCTAATTCTTCAGTTAATTCAACAGGGAAACCGAATGTATCATACAATTTGAATACATCTTCGCCTTTTAATCGTTTATCTGAATTTTGTGCAGCTTCTTTTAATGCATTGAAATGTACTAAACCTTCTTCAAGTGTTTCATGGAATCTATCTTCTTCAGATTTAATTACTTTTTTAATGAAATCTTTATTTTTATCTACATCTGGATAATATGGTTTCATAATGCTTGCTACGATATCAACAAGCTCATACATGAAAGGTTTATTAATATTTAATTTCTGAGCGAAACGAACTGCACGACGTAGTAAACGACGTAATACATATCCACGCCCTTCATTTGATGGTAGTGCACCATCACCAATTGCAAAGCTTACTGTACGGATATGGTCTGCAATCACTTTGAAAGCAATATCATCTTCTTTATTAGTACGATATTTTTTTCCTGAAATTTGTTCTGTTGCTTCTATAATCGGCATAAATAAATCTGTATCATAGTTTGTCGGAACATCTTGAGAAATAGAAGCCATACGCTCTAAACCCATCCCTGTATCTATGTTTTGCTTTGGAAGGGGTGAATATGTGTGATCAGGGTTATGGTTGAACTCAGAGAATACTAAGTTCCATACTTCTAAATAACGCTCGTTCTCTCCACCTGGATACATTTCTTCTGCAGGATCATCTTGGCCATAGTTCTCTCCACGATCATAGAAAATTTCAGTATTCGGACCACTCGGACCTTCTCCGATATCCCAGAAGTTTCCTTCAATACGTGTAATACGGTCATCAGTTAAACCGATATCATTAACCCAGAAATCATACGCTTCAGTATCTTCAGGATGAATTGTAACGTATAATTTTTCTGGTTCAATCGCCATCCAGCGCTCACTCGTTAAAAATTCCCATGCAAATTCAATTGCTTCTTTCTTAAAGTAATCACCAATAGAGAAATTCCCTAACATTTCAAAGAATGTATGGTGACGTGCCGTAAATCCTACATTTTCAATATCATTTGTACGGATTGATTTTTGTGCATTTGTGATACGTGGATTTTTTGGAATAACACGCCCATCGAAGTATTTCTTAAGTGTTGCTACACCTGAGTTAATCCATAGAAGTGTGTCGTCATCTATCGGTACTAATGGTGCTGAAGGCTCAATCATATGTCCTTTCTCTACGAAAAAGTCTAAATACATTTGTCTAATTTCTGCTGCAGTTAATCGTTTCATTATTATCTTCTCCTTTAAAATAAAAAAATACACGTTATCCCTAAAAAAGGGACGAACGTGTTCGCGGTACCACCCTAGTTATGACAAAGTCATCACTCGATTAATATTCGTAATCATAAGATAAAGTAGCTTCAGTAATATCAAGCATATCTTTCACCAACCGATATGTCTCTAGGTCTTGAGGGATTACCTACTCAGCTTTAAATTTGAATTAGTTAAATTATAATTGAATCACATGCTTACCGTCAACTTAAACATAATCATAGGGAGATATGTCTCCCATATTAATCATCGGTGAAATGAGATACATATTCTCTTCGGTCATTTCACCAACTTGAATTGGCAAGCTATTTAATCCTTCATCATGTATAATTTCATGGGCATTTGCATCGCGTTTTACAATGTCTTTCTGATCATCTGTGCTAAAATAATCCATTAAAAATTGATAAAAAGAAGTGAATCTGGCATTTCCTAATCTTTTTATACCATCATTAAAGGCATTAACATCACCGCAAAAGATAAGTGACTGTTTCGCACGTGTTAATCCTGTATATAATATATTTTTCTGAAGCATTCTATAGTACTGATTGACAACAGGCATAATGACAATCGGAAATTCTGACCCTTGAGCTTTATGAATCGAACAACAATATGCATGGGTAATTTCTATTAAATCAGCTTTTGTATACGTTACTTCATTCCCATCATAATCTACAATGACGACATCCTTATTCAGTGCATTTTCTGCTGCTTTAAAGATACCTACGATTTCTCCGATGTCTCCGTTAAATACACCATCTTCAGGTCGGTTAACAAGCTGTAAAACTTTATCGTGATTTCTAAAGACAACATCACCAAATTCCATTTCTCGCTTTTTATCTTCTGGTGGATTTAATATTTTCTGTAAAACTTTATTTAATGCACGAATCCCTGCATTACCTCGATAAATTGGCGCGAGCACCTGAATGTCCCGCATATCGTAACCTTTATTAACAGCTGATGTAACGATTTTCTCGATAACTTCTGGAATTTGATCCGTTTGACATGGAATAAAACTTCTATCACTGTATCGTTTTGTGATATCGAATGGTTCATTTCGCTTAATCTGATGTGCCAGTTCAACGATAGAAGATCCTTCCTGCTGACGATAAACTTCATTCAGTTCAATCTGAGGAATAATTTGAGACTCTATTAAATCTTTAAATACTTGTCCTGGACCTACGGATGGCAACTGATCCTGATCACCTACAAAAATGATCTGAGCGTCATTTGGTACTGCTTTCATCAATTGAAACATTAACCACGTGTCAACCATAGACATCTCATCAATAATGATAAGCTTTGCAGTAATTTCATTTTCCAGAATATCATCTGGCTTATTATCTCGGGTCCAACCGATAAGTCTATGAATCGTAGTTGCTTCCAATCCAGTGGATTCATAGAGTCGTTTCGATGCACGACCTGTTGGTGCTGCAACAACTACCGGAAAGTCCTGCCCATCATAATCATTATAGTCAAGACTTAATCCATGCAGCTCTGCATAAAGTGTCACAATACCTCTAACAACCGTTGTTTTCCCAGTACCAGGACCACCAGATAAAATCATCAGTTTACTATGCATCGCCTGCAATAGAGCATCCTTCTGTTTTTCTGCATATGACACTTCAAATAACTGTTCAATCTCTCCAATAGCAAGCATTATTTCAGATTGCTCAAACTGCTTAAGTTGATCTTGATGATTCATTAATCGGTGTAATATTTGAACGGTCTTTGTTTCAGAATAAAATAAACTAGGTATATAAATATTTTTTTCATGTTCGACAAGTAATTTCTTCTCTTCGCAAAGTTCAGTTAATGCATCTACTAATGCATCGGGGTTAACTTCAGAACCATTCTTAGTTAATAGATTGAAGCTTGTCTCGAGTAAAATCTGATCCGGAATGTAAGTATGACCATTCTGTAATGACGCCTGCTCCATACCATAAACTAATGCTGCTTTTAATCGTTCAGGATGATTGTTATCTATATCGATATGACGGGCTAATTCATCAGCTTTGTTAAAACCTATACCTTCGATATCCATCACTAATTGATAAGGTGATTCATTTATTACTCTTATCGTATCGTCTTTGTAAAACTGATAGATTTTCATTGCAAGCTGAGGGCCAAAGCCCCAATCATTTAATTGAATCATTACTTTCTCAATCGCTTGATTTTCATTGATTGTATTGTAAATTAAATCTTTTTTATCTTGCGATAATTTCGGAATCTGGTCCAGACTGCTTTTATCATCTAAAATAATATTCAGTGCATCTTCGCCAAGTATTTCAACAATTGTACGTGCTGTTTTTTTGCCGACACCTTTAAATAGGTCGCTGGAAAGATAATGAATGATGCCGTCTTTTGACTGTGGTAAATCCTTCTCAAATTTCTCTGCCTGCAATTGTTTCCCGTACTTAGCGTGTAACATAATCTTTCCGGTAAATGTATAAGTGTCACCCTCTGCAATTTGAGGCAGGAAACCTGTAACCGTCACTTCATCATCAAAATCTTCATTTGTATCGATTACCTCGGCTTTTAATACCGTATAAAAGTTATCGTTATTCTGAAAAAGTATACGGATAATAGTGCCTTTAACATAAGATTGATCAAATAAAGTGGCGTTCTCCAAGTTTATTCCTCCTTCATTGCTTTAAATGTTTTCAGTGCATGGCCAGCTAGCAGATGATCAGGCTGAATGTCAATAACACGCTCAAATTCAACAATCGCTGCATCGATATTTTCTGTCATCATATAATCTGCAAGTGCCTTATTATAAATCGCGTCTGTATGATCTGGATTATCACTTAATACACGCTCTAAAGTCTTTGATGCTTCTTCAAACATATTCATCTGACACATCACAAGACCATATTGGAATGTTATCTCAGTGTCATCCGGTTTGAGTTCATGTGCACGCATTAAAAATGGTAATGCTGACGCGAAATCACTTAGATTAACAAATGACATACCTAGCATATAGTATGTATCACCATCTTCCAGTCCATTTTCAATGGCTTTATGATACAGTTTCATCGCTTCTTCAAATCGATCCGCATTGTAATATATATTAGCCAGACCATAGTATGCACCACCATGAGTCGGGTCTACAGTAATAGCTTTTTGAAAGAAACGTTCCGCTTCAATCGGTTGATTTGAATCCAGAAGAATCGTTCCCATATTAATATAATGTGTCACTTCTTCAGGTTCTTCATCAATTGCTTCTATTAGTATTTTTAGTGCCTCTTCATATTGTTTTGTTTCAATCAGTTGCATTAAGCGTTCGTCATTCATTAGCGTTCTCCTCTATTATATTCATTGTATTATTATATCAAAAAATAAAAAAGAAGACATTGCTGTCTCCTTTGAAATTTATTGTGTTACCACATATGTTAACTGACCAGAATTTTTAAATACTTCATCAATCGTTGCACCACCAAGACAAACCTCGTCCTGATAGAATACAACTGCCTGACCAGGTGTAATTGCTCTCACGGGTTCAGCAAAAATCACTTTAATCGTATTGTCATCGATACGTTCAACGGCAACCTTCGTATCCTTTTGACGATATCTGAATTTAGCAGTACATTCAAATCCATTAGACAAATCAATATCATTGATAAATGAGACGTCAGATGCAATCAAGTAGTCACTATACAAAGCATCGTGGTCAAATCCTTGTTCAACATACAATACATTTTCTTTTAAATTTTTACCGACAACAAACCATGGATCTCCATCTCCACCGATACCTAGCCCATGACGTTGTCCAATGGTATAGTACATTAATCCTGAGTGTTCTCCCATTTCAATGCCATCTAAAGTCATCATTTTACCGTTTTGGGCAGGAAGATAACCGCTTAAAAACGTTTTGAAGTTACGTTCTCCAATAAAACAGATACCTGTAGAATCTTTCTTTTTAGCAGTTGCTAAGTTATTGTTAATAGCGATTTCACGTACTTCTGGTTTTTGCAGATGCCCTAAAGGAAACATTACATGTTGTAATTGTTCTTGTGATAACTGGTTTAAGAAGTAAGTTTGATCCTTGTTGTTATCAACTCCACGTAACATTTCAACGGTACTGTCATCGTTACGACGTATTTGAGCATAATGTCCTGTAGCGACATAATCAGCACCTAATGCTAATGCATGATCCAGAAATGCCTTAAACTTAATCTCTTTATTACACATTACATCCGGATTTGGTGTTCTGCCTTTTTTATATTCATCGAGAAAATATGTAAATACTTTATCCCAATATTCTTTTTCGAAATTTACTGCATAATAAGGGATGCCGATTTGATTACAAACACGGATAACATCTTCATAATCCTCGGTGGCAGTACATACACCAAATTCATCAGTGTCATCCCAATTTTTCATAAATATACCGATAACGTCATAGCCTTGTTCTTTTAGTAATAACGCAGTTACTGAGCTATCAACGCCACCACTCATTCCAACTACTACTTTAGTTTTTTCATTCGTCATTCTTATCTACTCATTTCTATTCATTTCATAAATTTTTTTAATTTGTAATGCAATATAATCAATATCTTCTTCTGTCATTTGATGTGAAAAACTAAATCGTATCGACTGTTTTGTACGTGGATGTTCACCAAACATTGCAGTAAGTACATGACTCGGTTCTATACTACCAGCAGTACATGCAGAACCACTTGATACATAAACACCATTCATATCAAGGATTGTAAGCATTTTCTCAACATCGCTGAATGGAAAATAAAGATTAGTGATGTGAGGTAATGATGCATTTATATCGCCATTCAATTCAAACGGAATATCGTAAGACTGAAGCGCGTTAATAAAATGTTGTTTCAATTGTATCAATTTTAAACTTGATTGTTCAATATTATCTGTAGCAATTTCTAATGCTTTTGCCATACCGCTGATATAAGCGATATTTTCTGTACCCGCACGACGTTTAGTCTCCTGTGCGCCTCCAAGCTGCTGAAATTGTAATGGCGTCTTATCTTTCACATATAGTAAACCCACACCTTTTGGGCCATAGAACTTATGTGCAGTGAGGGTAAATAAATCTACATTTAGTGACTTTAAATCGATCGGCATATGACCAATCGTCTGAACGCCATCAGTATGAAATATTGCCTGATGCTCTTTTAATAGTTCAGCAATTTCGTCAACTGATTGAACTGTACCAACTTCGTTGTTACCAAACATAATAGAAACTAATATCGTATCTTCACGAAGTGCATCTTTCAATTTATCAACTGTTACAAAGCCTTGTGCATCCACAGGCAAATATGTGACTTCATACCCTTCTTTTTCAAGTTGCTCAAAGACGTGTAATACAGAATGATGCTCAATAGAAGAGGTAATCAAATGTTTACCTTTATGCTGATTCTGGTATGCAATACCTTTAATCGCCAGATTATTCGATTCAGTAGCGCCACTAGTAAAGATAATTTCTCTTGGTGATGCGTTCATTATTTTTGCAATTTTCATACGTGCCAGATCTAAAATTCGACGACCATCACGCCCGATATGATGTATTGACGAAGCATTACCAAAGTGATCACTTAATACTTCAGTTATTTCAGATACAACTTCCGGCGCAACATTAGTAGTTGCTGCATAGTCTGCATATACCTTCATGATTTATGAACATCCTTTCAATTTTTTCAATAACTTATCTTAACACCCTTTATGAAAAAAAACTATCTTATTAACTTAATTGTAAAAATTGTAAAGAATCTCATTTTGAAAAATACTTTAACGATTTTCAACTATATATAAAATAGATAGTTTATTCTATACAAAATAGAAAAATATAAATTAATTTCGCAAAAATTTTTAGCTATGGCGCTATCAGAACTATCATTACTACGATGCCGCTAAAATTTCATCCACTATCAACAAGCATATAATTATCATAATTCCCGACCTAAGTGATAAACTATCGGTACTATATTAAAAGGAGTTAATTATATGTCTAATCTCAATATTCCTATTTCTATCTTGAATTTAGCGCCAGTAAGAAAAGGCGATACAAACAAGGATGCAATCGATCAGGTGGTATCACTGGCTCAACTGGCTGAAGAACTAGGTTATAACCGATACTGGATTGCTGAGCACCATAATACACCGAGTCTTGTGAGTTCAGCAACAGTAGTGCTTATTAATCATGTGCTTCAACATACAAAATCAATACAGGTTGGTTCAGGTGGAATCATGTTACCTAACCATGCACCACTCGTTGTAGCTGAACAGTTTGGTACAATGGCTACTATTTATCCTGATCGTTTAAATCTAGGGTTAGGTCGTGCACCAGGTACGGATATGATGACTGCGAGTGCTCTTCGTCGTGATCGTCACGATAGTGTATATACTTTCCCTGAAGAAATTCAGGAATTGTTAAAGTATTTTGGACCTGAAGAAAAACAAGGATTTGTAAAAGCTTATCCTGGTGCTGACACAAATGTACCTATATTTGTGCTTGGTTCTTCAACAGATTCAGCACACCTTGCTGCACGTCTCGGTTTACCTTATGCGTTTGCCGGACACTTTGCACCGGAACAGATGAAAGAAGCAATCGCAATTTATCGCAATCTTTTCCAGAAGTCTGAATATCTAAACAAACCTTATGTTATAGTCGGTACGAATGTGATTATCGGCGAAACCGATGAAGAAGCTGATTACCTGGCGACTTCCACGCATCAATTTTTCTTAAGTATCATCCGAAATACAAGACAACCGCTGCAGCCACCAGTAAAAGATATGGATGCAATTTGGAGTCCACAAGAAAAACAAATGGCATTATCTCGTACTCAAACTGGTTTTGTAGGTTCTAAAGAAACTGTAAAACAAAAATTACAAGCTTTTCAAGATGAATTCAACGTTGACGAATTCATTGTCGTAAGTTATATATATGATCTTGATAAGCAATATCAAAGTTTCAGATGGTTAAAAGAAATTACAGAAGAAAAATAGTTATCGCACATGCGATAACTATTTTTTTGATTATTCCTAAATATAGAACATGTATCCTTCGATAATATCATCTTCTTTATAGTTCATTAAATCTTCCAGAGTCGTTTCATCCAGCACTTTTTTTACAGCGTCGCGAATATCAATCCACAATTGCTTTTGAGCTGGGGGTTCTTCTTCAATGCCTTCTACAGGTGTAATTGGTCCTTCAAGTAAACGGATAATATCTGCTGCTGTCACTTCTTTAGGGGCTTTCATTAACATGTAACCACCTTTTGCACCTCGTACGCTTTTAATGAGACCAGCATTTCTTAACGGACCTACAAGTTGTTCTAAATACAGATCGCTGAGATTATTTTCTTCAGCGATAATTTTTAATGATACTGGTTTCGTCTGATATCGTTTAGCAAGGGATATCATCAAAGTTAAACCGTATCTACCTTTAGTTGAAATTTTCATAATTATTACGCCCCTTTTCAATAAATCAATTTTATCACATTTTGACATAAAATAAGGTACACTTTTATTAAAGGAGTGAATATATTGGAACCTTTAGCATATAGAATGCGTCCTTCTTCTATTGATGAAGTCATTGGACAGCAGCATCTTGTAGGTGAACAAGGAATTATACGTAGAATGGTCAATGCTAAAAGACTTTCTTCTATGATTCTTTACGGACCTCCGGGTGTAGGTAAAACTAGTATTGCCAAAGCGATCGCTGGCAGTACAGCAGTGAAATTCAGACAATTAAACGCAGTAACCAATACAAAAAAAGATATGCAGATGATAGCTGAAGAAGCTAAAATGAGTGGTCAGGTTATTCTCCTTTTAGATGAAATTCATCGATTAGATAAAGGGAAACAGGATTTTCTGTTGCCTCATCTCGAAAATGGTCAAATTATATTAATCGGTGCAACAACAAGCAATCCATATCATGCAATCAATCCTGCGATAAGATCAAGAACACAAATATTTGAGCTTTATCCTTTAACAGAAATCGATATTAATACTGCCCTACTTCGAGCGATAAACGATAAGGAAAAAGGTTATGGCAATGA
>CAACWL010000693.1_pt1 | contig 30344 bp, 31 predicted proteins | sample 2275641 | NCBI WGS metagenome assembly CAACWL01 (sample SAMEA5312462, study PRJEB27640) | indoor metagenome | biome: indoor environment; feature: uncontrolled; material: polymer tiles stone | place: Germany | collected 2014-07-07 | reverse complement strand
CCTAAAGTGAATGAAGTGTTAGCGGCGTCTTTAACAGGATTAAATTATTATCCGGATCCAGAAGCGAATGCATTAAAAGAAAAATTATCTACATTTTATGATGTACCGGCTGAACAGATTTTTGTCGGTGCAGGTCTTGATGAAGTTATTATGTCGATATCTCGAGCAGTACTAGTTCCTGATGGTGACGTATTAACAAGTGAAGGAACGTTCGTACAATATGCTACACATGCTCTTATTGAAGGGACGCATTTAAAAACAGTCCCACTAAATGAAGGTTGCTTTGATTTAGATGCAATGGCGGAAGCGATAACAGATAATACGAATATTATATGGATCTGTAATCCGAATAATCCTACTGGAACGCATGTATCAGAAACTGAGTTAAGAGCATTCTTAAATAAAGTACCACATTCAATTACTGTTGTATTAGATGAAGCTTACTTTGAATTTGTAGATGCAGAGGATTATCCAGATGGCGTTAAGTTATTAAAAGAATATCCAAATTTAATCATATTACGTACATTCTCTAAAGCGTATGGGTTAGCAGCTATGCGTGTAGGCTATGCAATGACGTCTAAAGAATATGTAAGTGAATTTAATAAGGTAAAGCTACCTTTTAATGTTACTACTTTGTCTTTACTAGCTGCTATCACAGCTTTAGAAGATCAGGTACATTTAAAGTCATATGTAGCATTCAATAAAGCACAACGTGAGCAGTTATTTGCGAAACCATATAGTAAACATTTTTTGCCGAGTCAGACGAACTTTATCCTTATTAAGACAGATCAACCTCAAGCGTTGTTTGATACTTTCATTCAACATGGTGTAATTTCTCGTCCTATGCCTATTGGTGTTCGCGTAACAATTGGACAAGAAGAAGATAATAAAAAGATTGATGCTGCTTTAACAGCATTCTTTGGGGAATAATGCTAAGCTAAACGATATGATAAACGTATCATTCAGCTTTTTTTATGTATTGATCTATAATAGAAATAAAGCGATAAATTTCTTTAAAAATATAAATGAGGTGTAAGAATGAAAAAGTCAATTGCAATTGATATGGATGAAGTATTAGCAGATACGCTGAAGAAAGTAATTTTTCAATTTAATGAAAGCACTGGAATGACTTTAACGAAAGAAGATTTATATGAGAAAAAACTGTACTGAATATCCAGAGCATGTCAATAAATTAGAAGAACTATTACTTGATCGTGCATTCTTTAGAGATTTAGAAGTTTTACCTGATGCAATTCGTGTCGTTGAACGATTAAATGAACACTTTGATGTTTATATTGCGACAGCAGCGATGGATGTTCCAACTTCGTTTGATGCGAAGTATGAATGGTTGCGCGAACACTTTCCTTTCTTAGATCCGCAACATTTCATTTTCTGTGGGAATAAAGGTGTAGTGGGAACGGATTATCTTATCGATGATAATCCAAGACAACTTGCGGCTTTCAAAGGTACCGGTTTAATCTTCGATGCTGTACATAACCAAAGTATAAAGGAATACGACAGAATGAAGAGCTGGCTGGATGTTGAAAAGTATTTCTTTGAAGATTAGTTAGATAAATTAATATTACATTAAAAGGCAGGTGACTTTTATCACCTGCCTTTTACATTATTCATTAATTACAACGCGATCTGTTGCCGTGAGTATTTTAAGTTTACGAGGTATTACTTTAATTGAAAGCGGTGTTTTAAGATCAATTTCGCCATCCACATCGACATCCATCTCTTTATTTGTATTGATCGTAATATTTTCTCCCGAATAATGTTCGATATTCTGGCTGATTTCATTCCAGTTAATTTCTGACTTCATAGCAATCATTTCAGTAAATAGCTTCAAACCACTTTCTTTGAAGATAAATACATTTAGCTTGCCGTCATTAGGTGATAATTCTAATAAAGGAATTTTATTTCCTCCGATGAAAGCACCATTTGCTACAATAATCATAGAAGATTCTCCATGATATCTTGAACCATCAATCTCGATATCATATTTAAAGAAAGTTGGGTTTGTTACATTCTTTATTGTTGAAAAAAGATAGCTGAATTTACCGATTTTACTTTTAGCTTCCGGATCAACACTATTTGAATTCTCAACAATTAGTCCCATACCGGCAAAATTAAGTGCATATCTCTCGTTTGTTTGCATAACATCATAATATTTCACTTCTGCTGTTAATAATTGCTCTACCGCTCTTACTGGGTTTGGAAGAAGATTTAAAGTTTTTGTAAAGTCATTAAAAGTACCGCCAGGAAGTATACCGATTGGTACATGATGATTTCCATCAATAATACCGTTAATAAGTTCATGAACAGTACCGTCACCGCCAAGTATAAGGTAAATATCATGTTCTGACTTACCTTCTTTAAGATATGTATATATTTCACCTTGTTCTGCACTGCGATAAATTGTTAAATGATCGATAAATCTTGTTAAACTTTTAGATACTTCACCGATGATTTGATGAACATCTCCTTGTCCTGCATGATCATGATAGAATAATATACCTGTTTTAAATTTTTGCATAAAGTTTCACCCCATTCTTAACATTTTATCATATCCTACTATTCCCGTTTTATATTTGATTAATCAATATTTATAACGCATATTATGCAATGTGTATATTCAGAATTAATGACGCTAAGATAAGCGATCAATACCAATACTTCAGAAAAGAAAATTAAACAGTTGATATATAAAATATACTGTGATATATTTTATATATCAATTATTTAATTAATGGAGGAATTAAAAATGCATAAACATATTATTAATGGTTACGTAGCAAAAGACATTCTTAAAAGCAGCTTACCAAAAGTGAAAAATGATGAAGCAATGGCTCAACAGTTCAAAGAAGGATTTAATTTATCACCAGGTATGATGAAGATTGCAGGATATTTTGAATTTATCGGTTCTATCTTCTTAATGTTATCTGTGTTCAATAAAAAATTCGCACGTATTGGTGCAATTTTAATCAATGTCATCATGCTAGGTGCGATGTATAATCATTTAAAAGCTGGACATGGTTTTAAATCTATTGGTGCTGCCGGGAAATATTTTGTATTAAATGTGGTTACATTATTTGATTCATATAGAAAATAAATAATCCGTATAAAATGTGAAAGTTGGGGTCTTATTTATTAAATCATATCAAAATAATGACATTAAAGTTCATTTCGAAGCTTCTAGATTTGAAATCAGAGGGTGATCAATTATTCTATACGAAATCATAAGCGGCGCGTGATGAAAAGACTGCATATTATAAATCATACTGAAGTGTCTAGCGAACTGTAAGGGCAACATGTCGGTCAATCTCTAGTAAATTTTGCAGCAAATTATGCGAGAGAAAACAATTTGAAAGTTATACCTGTATGTCCGTTTGGGAAACAGGTTATGACAAATGATAGTAAATATGATGACATTCTTGCAAAAGCCTGAGAATAATTTTAAAGGGTGACATTTATAACATGAAGGTGAGAAAGAGATTAAAATGACGATGAAACATATTGTAAACAAAGGTAGTAATGATACAACATTGTTGTTATTACATGGGACTGGTGGTAATGAACAAGACATGTTACCACTTAGTGGTTTAATTGATAATGATGCAAACGTATTAAGCGTAAGAGGAAATGTCAGTGAGCATGGTATGCCTCGTTTCTTCCGCAGAATCGCTGAAGGTATATTCGACGAAGAAGATTTAGTGAAACGTACACACGAACTTAATGATTTTATTACCACAGCTGCTCAGGAGAATAATTTAAACCGTAAAAATGTTGTAGCAGTAGGATACTCTAATGGTGCAAATATTGCAGCAAGTTTAATGTATCATGATAAAGATGCATTACATGCAGCGATTCTATTCCACCCGATGGTACCACTTCGTAACATTGAATTACCTGATTTATCAGGTAAGAAAGTATTTATCGGTGCTGGGGTGAATGATCCAATATCACCGAGACAAGAAACTGAAGAACTTGCACAAGCATTAACAGCGGCTGGTGCAGAAGTTGAGATTTTCTGGCATCAATCAGGACATTCTCTAACACAAGAAGAAGTCCAGCATGCTGCTGAATGGTATAAATCACTATAAAATAAATAAGCCCTGAAGATGCAGACATTAAACGCTACTGCATCTTTCGGGCTTTTATTTTAATTTTTTTGCGATTCTTGGTGATTATTGAAAAAGTATCCACCGATAAAAAGCAAAAGTAACAACAAACCTACACGTAAAAGTTCAGGAATCATAATGTCTATCCTTTGTTAAATTTACATGCAGCATCGAAAGCATTGATTGATTCATAATGTCCGATTGCATATCGTGCAGAATCAGCATTTATTAATCCATTACGTGCTCGAAAAGTGAAACCAGGTTTATTCTGGGGAACGTTCGATGTCACATGTATATTACTATATAATGAACATATCCCTTTCCCCGATCCGGCAAAAAAAAGTAATAGAACGTGCTGCCTTTGATGAATCGATGATTGAGTTTGGTTTCTGGTTCGGAGATGATAAGTTCGTAGGGCCGACATTCTTTGTATTGCCATATCCCTTTTTCAAATAGAAACTTTGAATGCACACATCACTTCTCGGAAGGAAGTTACTATGATGAGGATATGGCGGAATTTATTTTGCCGATAAATGATCTATCAACAGAGCATGCTCATACATTCAAACAGCTCTTCACTGCCCCTTATGATTCGTATAAAGACTATCTTGAGTGGAAAATTATCATAAGCCATTGGAATTGGAAGAGAATAAAGCGATAATAGATTTGAAAAAATAACTTTCATAACTAATAAATACTAATTAGGTTAAAGGAAGGATAGCATGCAGGAATGCATGCTATCCTTCTCTTGTATTAAAATTTTTTTGATATTTCATTTTTTCCCAGAATTGATTTAGCATATCTTCAAGAGAGCGCGATAGCTTTTCGACATCTTTTCCACCAGACTGTAACCAGTTGAATATAATACGCATGATGCCACCTGCAGAAAATTCAGCAAGCAAACATATATCCAGATTAAATACATATCCATTTTGTATTTCACGATTTAAATGATTTTCAATGATGAGATAAAGTTGTTTATAAATGATTGTGGAAATCACTCCATAAATTTCACTGCGAATTACAGATTTGGCGAGATACTTATTTTGATCAAGGAATAAAAGCACGTCATTAATCATTGCAGCATAGAAAGTTTCCGGATGATGTTTATTATAATTTTCATTATTTTTATCGTTATATTTGTTTAATAGGTGAATAATCGTCGACTGATAGAAATCAAACTTATCTTCATAGTGACGATAAAATGTTGAACGACGTACAAGAGCCTTTTCACAAATTTCATGAATTGTAATCTCATCGAAATCCTTATTATTACCGAGTACTAATAATGCATCTCGCAAAGCATGTTCAGTTTTTATAACGCGTAGATCTTTCTTTTCCATATTATCACCTTTTTTATGAGACATTTGTACTTTTACTGTCGCTTATGTGACGAATAACGATATAGTATTTTCTGACATTAAGCAAATATAAGTTAAATTGTAATTATAAGAAGTATCAAGTTCTTCTTTAAAATATAAAATACGGGACGGAGTGAGTATTATGTACTATAGTAATGGAAATTATGAAGCATTTGCAAGACCTAAGAAGCCTGAAGGGGTAGATAACAAATCAGCTTATTTAGTCGGATCAGGTTTAGCATCGTTAGCTGCAGCTAGTTTTTTAATTAGAGATGGGCAGATGAAAGGTGAAAATATTCATATATTAGAGGAACTTGAGTTACCAGGAGGTAGCCTGGATGGTATATTGAATCCTGAACGTGGCTATATTATGCGTGGTGGACGTGAAATGGAAAATCACTTTGAATGTTTATGGGATCTTTTCCGTTCAGTGCCTTCTCTTGAAGTAGAAGATGCTTCAGTACTTGATGAATTTTACTGGCTTAATAAAGAGGACCTGAATTATTCTAAATGTCGAGTAATTGAAGAGCGAGGGCAACGTTTGTCAACTGATGGTAAGATGACTTTAACGCCAAAAGCCAATAAAGAGATAATTAAACTTTGTTTAATGAAAGAAAATCAATTATATGATGTGAAAATTTCAGATGTATTTAGCGAAGATTTTTTTAACTCTAACTTCTGGATTTACTGGAAAACGATGTTTGCTTTTGAACCTTGGCATTCTGCGATGGAAATGCGTCGTTATTTGATGCGTTTTATCCATCATATCGGAGGTTTAGCAGATTTCTCAGCATTGAAATTTACTAAATTTAATCAATATGAGTCACTCGTTATGCCGTTAATAGAACACCTTAAAGCGCATAACGTCACATTTGAATACGGTGTAACAGTAAATAATATTCACGTTGATTGTTCATCTGAATCTAAAGTAGCAAAAGCTATCGATATAATGCGTAAAGGCAAAGAAGAAACTATCCAGTTAACGGAGAATGATCTGGTGTTCGTTACGAATGGTAGTATCACTGAGAGTACGACATATGGTGATAATGATACACCGGCTCCACCAACAAAACAACCAGGAGGAGCATGGCATTTATGGGAGAATCTAAGTGCACAATGTGAAGAATTTGGTGTACCATCTAAATTCTATAAAGATTTACCGGATAAAAGTTGGTTTGTTTCAGCAACTGCAACAACGAATAACAAAGAAGTAATCGACTATATCCAAAAGATTTGTAAAAGAGATCCATTATCCGGTCGTACGGTTACGGGAGGTATTGTGACAGTGGACGATTCTAAATGGCAATTAAGCTTTACATTAAATCGTCAGCAACAGTTTAAAAACCAACCGAAAGACCAGGTAAGTGTGTGGATTTACGCCCTTTATTCCGATGAACCAGGGGAACGCACAAATAAAACGATTGTTGAGTGTACTGGTAAAGAAATTTGTGAAGAATGGCTATATCATATGGGTGTACCGGAAGAAAGAATTTCTGATCTTGCTGCAGAATGTAATACAATCCCAAGTTATATGCCATATATTACTGCATACTTCATGCCTCGTGCAAAGGGAGATCGTCCGCTAGTCGTACCAAATGGTTCTAAGAATATTGCATTTATCGGTAATTTCGCTGAAACTGAACGTGACACAGTATTTACAACAGAATATTCTGTAAGAACCGCAATGGAAGCAGTTTATAAATTGCTTGATATAGATCGTGGTGTACCAGAAGTTTTTGGTTCAGTATATGATATACGCATATTACTTCATGCTATTTCGGTATTAAATGATGGTAAGAAGTTAGAAGAATTGGATATGCCATTCTATGAAAAGATTGTAGAGAAAAGACTCATCAAAAAAGTAAAAGACACTTTTATTGAAGAGTTGCTTGAAGAAGCTAAATTAATATAAAAAATAAAAGATAAGGACATTGAAAAATATTCAATGTCCTTATCTTTTATCTTTATATAATTATTGGTTAGGCAAGATTAATTAGTGTATACCTTGCATCTTTCTAGAGATAAATCTACTTAATAAGAAAATAATAACAAACAATGCTATTGCTAAACTTCCGATAAATAAGAAGTAGTTCGCATAACCAAGTGGCTCGATTAATTTAACTAATTGAGCGTTAATACCTTGTGCTGTCGCATTTGATAGGAACCACAAGCTTAACATTTGAGAGTTAAACGCAACAGGTGCTAATTTAACTGATGTTGAAGAACCTGTTGGTGATAAACAAAGTTCACCGATGACACAGATAAAGAATGAAGCAACTAACCACATTGGGTTAATTAAATTCGTAGAACTTGCATCTTGGGCAGGGATAACCATGATTAAGAAACTGATACCTGCCATTAATATTCCTATCGCAAATTTAATCGGAGTAGATGGATTAAATTTACCTAATTTAGACCATAAAGCAGAAATGACAGGTGCTAAAGCGACAACAAATAATGGATTCAGTGACTGGAACCATGCCGCAGGTACTAAGTAATCAATTCCTGAAACTTTATTAAGGTCGAGCTGAGTGAATTTCGCAGCAAATATCGCTAAAGTATTAGCACCTTGCTCCTGAATAGACCAAAACATAACGCTGGCTAAGAATAACGGTACATATGCTACTAATCGTGAACGCTCGATTTCGGTAACATCTTTACTACTATACATTGTTGTCCAGTAAATGATTGGAAGAACTACGCCTAGAATAGTTACTATTATTGAGAAAGTATTAAAGGTAAGGAATCCACTATAAATACCGATAGCAACAAGTAAAACGATGACTAAAAATCCAATTGAAAATAATTTTTTGTATTTTGATTTTTCTTCACCTTCAAGAATATGTGTTGGTTCAACACCAACGAATCCTAAAGACTTACGGTTAAAGATAATATATGCAATTAAAGCTAATGCCATACCAATCGCAGCGGCTAAAAACCCGATGTGATAGTTATATTGCTTTTGTAGTTCACCAACTATTAATGGTGATAAAAATGCACCCATATTCACTGACATATAGAAGATTACGAAACCAGCATCCATACGGTTGTCATTTTTGTGATACAAACCACCCAATACATTTGAAATATTAGGTTTCATTAAACCTGATCCAACAATAATTAAAAACATTGAAGCTAAAAATGCAGGAATACCAAATGGTAAACTCATTGCAATATGTCCAAGCATAATGAGTATCGCGCCATAGAGTAAAGCACGTCTTGAACCTAATATACGGTCAGCAAGCCATCCACCTAAAATTCCAGTCATAAAGATTAAAGCACCATACATTGACCCTATACTCGCAGCTGTCGTCTCGTTCATTCCTAAACCGCCGTTTGCTACTGTATCATACATGTAGTAAACTAATATCGCTCTCATACCATAGTAACTAAAGCGCTCCCAGAATTCGACGAAGAAAAGAATTCCTAAGCCCTTTGGATGGCCAAAGAAACCAGTTTGAGGTACACTTTCAACCATCTGTTCTCTTGTATACTTCATTTTTTCATCCCTTTCGAGTTATAAATATTTCGAAAATTTATATTATTTTAGAACATTATTTTACCATTATTATTGTCACATTCAATCTTTCAGTTAATAGTCGAAATTTTCTAAACAAGGCTTGTTCAATTGTTTGTAACAATCATTATTTTTACAATTATATATTTATAAAAAAAATATATTGCAATAAAAAAGAAGCATACTTAATCGTATGCTTCAATAGTAATTGATTCTTTATTAATGAATACCACGCATGAATTTTTTCATAAATGGACTGACAAGCAATAGAACAACAGCTATAGCAAGTGTTACTAAACCGATATTGTTAAAGTACTGGTGATTTTCTACAGCTTCATAATAAAGTACAAGTTTACTGTTAACTAATTGTGCTACTGTATTTGCCAGGAACCATACACTCATCATTTGTGATGCATAAGCTTGTGGTGCTAATTTCGTAGTAACAGATAAACCCGTAGGTGATAAGCAAAGCTCAGCCATTGTTACTAGAAGATAGCTAAGGATTAACCAACCTGGATTCATTAACTGATCGCCATTATGTGTTAACGGATAAACCATTACTAAATAGCTCGTTGCCGCTAGGAATAGCGCGATACTGAATTTAATGACTGTCGGTGGATTAAATCGTCCGAGCTTAACCCATAACCAGGCAAATAATGGTGCTAAAGTTACAATGAATAAAGGATTCAGTGACTGGAACCACGCTGCCGGGATTTTAAAATCAATTGCATTATTTGTTAAGACACCTAGATTAAGCTGCGTATTTTTATCAGCAAAATGTGCAAGTACTGTTGATCCTTGTTCCTGAATAGACCAGAATGTAACAGATGCTAAGAAAAGGGGCACATATGCAAATACGCGTGCTTTTTCATCTCTCGTAGTTTTCTTCGATACGATCATTGTAATAAAGTAATAGAATGGTAACGCCATCCCAATTACTGTTACAAAGTTCATAAAACTTTCAAGTGACAAATTACCCATAAGTCCTGTAACTAAGAAATAAAGCAGGAATGCAGCTATAACGATACCAGTGATTGTAATTGTTTTCTTTTTATCAGTTTCCGTCACTGGATTAGGAACATCTAAGCCTGAAAGTCCTAATGTTTGTTTAGAACGTAACATAAAGATGATTAATCCAAAGAACATACCAACAGCTGCGACTGCAAATCCATAATGGAAGCCTACATTATCTTGTAACCAGCCAACAAGTAATGGTGAAATTAATGCACCCATGTTAATTGACATAACAAATAGTGTAAATGCTGAATCTACCTTTGGATCATTTTTTTCGTATAATTCTCCTACATTTGTTGAAATATTTGGTTTTAATAATCCTGTACCCAAAATGATGAATAACAATGCAATAAGTAATAAAGTGAAGTTGTTTGGTAAAGATAAAAGTATGTGACCAATCATGATAAGGATTGCGCCATATAGTATTGCTTTACGTGTACCGATGAATCTATCAGCTAACCATCCACCGATAACACCACTCATATAAATTAATGCACCGTAGATAGATACAATTTGCATCGCAAATCCTTCATCTAATCCAAATCCACCTTTATTCACAGAATAATAAAGATAGAATAAAAGAATAGCTTTCATTCCATAATAACTAAATCTTTCCCAGAACTCAGTCAGCATTAAAGTGAATAAACCTTTTGGATGACCGAAGAAACCAGTTCTCGGCATACTGTTGACCACTTCTTCGCGCGTGTGTTGCGCCATACCATTTCCCCCTTGTTTCAAATAAAGTTGTACAAATAAAAGACGAATAGTTTATACAAATAAACTATTCATATATAATACACTTATTTTAATTTTAAGACAATTCAACTTTTTGAATAGTAATCATTTAAGTAGATAAAAAATTATTAAAATAATCACTCATTAATCAATTTAACAAATAAATAACAAGCATTTTCATATTGATAACAAGAAATAAACTAAGGATACTTTCTTATAAGAAGTATCCTTAGTTCATATTAAAAAAGCAAATTTATCTATTAGTAATTGTTTCAGGATATAGATCATGGTTCATTAATCTATAATTCGCGATCTCTTCATATTTCGTCCCTGGACGTCCATAATTTGTATAAGGATCAATTGAAATTCCACCACGTGGCGTGAATTTTCCCCATACTTCGATGTAGTGTGGATCCATAAGATCAATTAAATCATTCATAATAATATTCATACAGTCTTCATGAAAGTCACCATGATTTCTAAAGCTGAATAAATAAAGTTTAAGAGATTTTGACTCGACCATCTTTATATTTGGGATGTAGCTGATATAGATGGCTGCAAAATCAGGTTGACCTGTAATAGGGCAAAGGCTAGTGAACTCAGGACAATTGAATTTTACGAAATAATCTCTGCCCTGGTGTTTGTTATCGAACGATTCTAAAATTGATGGATCGTATTCATAAAGATATTTATTGTTTTGATTACCGAGTAATGTGATATCTTGTAGTTCTTCTTTTTGTCTGCCAGTCATTTTCTGCCTCCGATATTTTTGATTGTTCTATTATAATAGATATCTCGACATATGTAAAAAGACATATATACACCTTTAGTGAAGAGAAGTTGTTATTTAATATCATTTTTTAAATGAAATTTCAACAGAATTTTATAGAATTAAATTTCATTATTAACCTTACAAATTTTCAAGTCAATTAAATATAGTCGTATCAATGGATTAAAAATTTTGATGAAAAGTCAACATTAAAATTAATTTTTTTTGGAGTTGTTAAGATTGAAAAGCAATTTTTAAGTGCTATAATTAATCGTATATCTTGTGTGTGTGTTTTCAACACACCACTATATCTTGTGTTGAAAAAGAAAAATAACACAAGATAATATTAAACTAAAAATAGAAAATTACGTTTCATAATACATACATAATGGTTTGAAATGTTTCATGTTTAGTGATATTCCTTACAGTTAGGAGTGAGGCAAATGTTAATTGTATATTATTCATTAACAGGGAATGTACGCCGTTTTATTCAAAAGTCAGGACAACCTCGTGTGATATCTCTTGAAACTGCGATGGAAGAAGGTGTGTCAGAACCATTTATCATAGTCACAGGTACAATTGGTTTTGGACAGGTTCCAGATGCAGTATCGCAGTTTTTAGAAAGATATCATCATCATTTAGCGGCAGTAGTAGGAAGTGGAAACAGTAACTGGGGGCAAAACTTCGCCAAAGCTGGTGATACCATCAGTGCAACATACCACGTTCCGCTTCTTATGAAATTTGAACTTCATGGAAATAATCGAGACGTAGAATTATTTAATAAAAAGGTGGAAGAATGTTATGAAAACAGTAGAAGAGAAGCAATACAATCATATTGAATTAAATAACCAGGTTACAAAACGCCGTGAAGATGGATTCTTTGATTTAGAGAAAGATCAGGAGGCATTAGCTGTTTATCTAGAAGAGATTCATGACTTTACAATCCATTTTGATACGCCATTAGAGCGTTTACGCTTCTTGGTGGATCAGGATTTTTACTATAATTTGTTTGAAGAATATACGGAATTAGATTTACTTGAAATCATTAAAGATGCTGAGAACATTCCTTTCCAATTTGCGAGCTACATGTCAGCAAGTAAATTCTTTAAAGATTATGCCTTAAAGACAAATGATAAAAAGCAATATTTAGAAGATTATAAGCAACATGTGATTATCGTAGCATTATATTTAGCAAAAGGTGATAAAGAAAAAGCGAAAGCTTTAGTCTCAGCTATGATTGAACAGCGTTATCAACCGGCTACACCGACATTTTTAAATGCAGGTCGTGCGCGTCGTGGTGAACTTGTGTCTTGTTTCTTGCTTGAAGTTGATGACAGTTTAAATTCAATCAACTATATCGATTCAACAGCGAAACAATTATCTAAAATTGGTGGCGGTGTAGCGATTAACTTATCAAAGTTACGTGCACGTGGTGAAGCAATTAAAGGTATTAAAGGTGTAGCAAAAGGTGTGTTACCTGTAGCGAAAGCTTTAGAAGGTGGATTTAGCTACGCTGATCAATTAGGACAACGTCCAGGTGCGGGAGCTGTATATTTAAATATTTTCCATTATGATGTATTAGAATTTTTAGATACTAAGAAAGTTAATGCGGATGAAGATTTAAGACTATCAACAATTTCTACAGGATTAATCGTTCCATCGAAATTTTTTGAACTCGCTAAAGAAGGAAAAGAATTCTTTATGTTCGCACCGCATACAGTAGAACGTGAATATGGACAAACGTTAGATGATTTAGATATCGAAGTAATGTACGATGAGCTTGTTCAAAATCCGAATGTGATGAAGAAATCAAAAGATGCACGAGAAATGTTAAACTTAATCGCCCAAACACAGTTACAGTCAGGGTATCCTTATTTAATGTTTAAAGATAATGCGAATAAAGTACATGCGAATTCAAATATTGGGCAAATTAAGATGAGTAACTTATGTACTGAAATCTTCCAGTTACAAGAAACTTCAGTAATTAATGATTATGGTACAGAAGATGAAATTAAACGTGATATTTCATGTAACCTGGGTTCACTCAATATCGTTAATGTAATGGAATCTAAGAAATTCCAGGATTCAGTACATATCGGTATGGACGCATTAACAACAGTTAGTGATGCTGCTGACATAAAGAATGCACCAGGTGTTGCAAAAGCAAACCGTGAACTACATTCTGTTGGACTAGGTGTTATGAATCTACACGGATACTTAGCGAAGAACAAGATTGGTTATGAAAGTGAAGAAGCGAAAGAATTTGCTGCAACATTCTTTATGATGATGAACTATTATTCAATTGAACGTTCAATGCAAATTGCAATGGAGCGTAACGAACGTTATGCGGATTTTGAAAAATCAAACTATGCTACAGGTGAGTACTTCGTGAAATACGAAACGACTGATTATGCACCGAAATCAGAAAAAGTGAAAGCTTTATTTGTAGATATGGATGTACCGACACAAGCGGACTGGACAGCATTAAAAGAAGCTGTTATGAAAAATGGTTTATTCCATGCATACCGTTTAGCAATTGCACCGACGCAAAGTATCTCATATGTTCAAAATGCAACAAGTTCAGTAATGCCGATTGTTGATCAGATTGAACGTAGAACATATGGTAATGCAGAGACATTCTATCCAATGCCATTCTTATCTCCGGAGTCTATGTGGTTCTACAAATCAGCATTCAATACGAACCAGATGAAATTGATTGATCTAATCGCGACAATTCAGGAACACGTGGATCAAGGGATATCAACAATTTTATTTGTAAACTCTGATATTTCTACAAGAGAACTATCAAGACTTTATGTCTATGCGCATCATAAAGGACTAAAATCTCTATACTACACACGTAATAAATTATTAAGTGTAGAAGAATGTACGAGCTGTGCAGTGTAATATATGTATAAATCATAAACTATAATGAATAATTAAATTTTAAAGAGGCCGGAAGGTCTCTTATTACTGCTTTTAAATTACTTATATAAAGGACTGACAAAATGAAAGCTGTTAACTGGAATACACAAGAAGATATGACGAATATGTTCTGGCGTCAAAATATCTCACAAATGTGGGTAGAGTCTGAATTTAAAGTATCGAAAGATATAGCTAGCTGGAAAGAATTAACTGAAGATGAGAAATACACATTTAACCATGCACTTGCTGGTTTAACTGGTCTTGATACGCATCAGGCAGATGACGGTATGCCGTTAATCGGATTACACACACAGGATCTACGTAAAAAGGCAGTGTACTCATTTATGGGCATGATGGAACAAATTCATGCAAAGAGTTATTCACATATTTTTACGACATTACTACCGTCTTCTGAAACAAATGATTTATTAGACAACTGGGTAGTCAATGAACCGCATCTTAAATTTAAATCCGATTTAATCGTTGGTCGTTATCATAAATTATGGGCTCAAGATGCTTCAATATATGATCAGTACATGGCACGTGTAGCATCAGTATTTTTAGAGACATTTTTATTCTATAGTGGATTCTACTATCCGCTGTATTTAGCTGGCCAAGGGAAAATGACGACTTCAGGAGAAATTATTCGTAAAATTTTACTTGATGAATCAATTCATGGCGTATTTACAGGTCTTGACGCACAAAGTCTTCGCAATGAATTAACAGATGATGAGAAGCTACGAGCGGATAAAGATATGTATGATATGCTTCAGAAATTATATGCGAATGAAGAAAGCTATACGAAGATGCTATATGATCGTGTAGGGTTAACTGAAGATGTCTTAAATTATGTACAATACAATGGGAATAAAGCATTAGCGAATTTAGGATTCGAACCGTACTTTGACGAAAAGGATTTCAATCCGATTATTGAAAATGCTTTAAATACATCTACGAAAAATCACGATTTCTTTAGTGTTAAAGGTGATGGATATGTTATTGCATTAAATGTTGAAGCCTTGACTGATGAAGACTTTGTCTTCGAAAATTAAATTAATTTGACAAGCTAATGACAAATTTTGCATTAGCTTGTTTTTTTATACTTTGTCACATTTTGTACATTGATTATCAGAATAATGTTCACGATAATAATATGGACACTAAATTTTAGGGGGATAATAATGAAGAAATTATTCATCATTGCAGCTAGTACTTTATTGCTCACTGCATGTGGCCAGGAAACAAAACAAGAAGGTCATGAAGCACACGGAACTCATTCAGAATCAAAATCAGTAACACCATTAACAGTGGATTTAAATGTGCCTGCTAAAGCAAAAGCAGGGGATTCAGTAAAGATAACTGCAACTGTTAAACATGGTAAGGCTTTTGTAAATGAAGCGGATGAAGTGATGTTTGAAATCATCAAAGATAAAGATATGAAAAATTCTGTAAAAGAAAAAGTTAAGAAGGCTAAAGATGGTGTTTATACTTTAGAATATACGTTTAAAGACAAAGGGAATTATAATGTCATCAGTCATGTGACTGCGCACAATCAACATACGATGCCAAATGCAGATATCGTAGTTGAATAAGTTCTAAAAATTACTATTTTTTATAATAAATAAAAACGGATGTGGACACTAGTGTCCATATCCGTTTTAAATTTTTTCACCAATAACTCGAACTTCAGGCTGTAATTCAATGCCGCTATTTTCTAATACGACCTTTTGTACATACGCAATCATTTCTTCATAATCTGTTGCAGTACCATTATCGACATTTACAATAAAACCAGCATGCTTTTTAGAAACTTCAACGCCTCCCATACGATAGCCCTGTAATCCAGCTTCCTGTATCAGTTGACCGGCAAAGTGTCCAGTCGGTCTTCTAAATACACTACCACAAGAAGGATATTCTAAAGGTTGTTTATCCTCACGACGTTCTGTTAAGATATCCATTTGAGATTGAATTAAATTAATATCCCCACGTTGTAATTTAAATGTTGCTTCAAGTACGACATAATGCTCTGACTGAATAATACTTGTTCTGTAATCTAAAGCTAGCGCTTCATTCGTTAAGGTAAGGATTTCCCCGTGATGATCGACAACAGTAGCACTTTCAATCACATCTTTGACTTCACCACCATAAGCACCAGCGTTCATATACACAGCACCACCAACAGAACCAGGTATTCCACAGGCAAATTCTAATCCCGTTAAATGATGGTCACGTGCAATGCGCGATACATCAATGATTGCCGCACCACTGCTTGCAATAATTGTGTCGTATTCTACCTGGACATCTGTTAACCCGAGCAAGCTGATTACAATACCACGTATGCCACCATCTCTGATGATAATATTTGATCCGTTGCCGAGGAAAGTTACCGTTATATTGTTTTCATTAGCATACTGAATTGTTTTTTGTATTTCAGAATATTTTATCGGCGTAATATATATATCAGCATTACCACCTGTTTTTGTATACGTATAATTTTTTAATGGTTCATTCATTTTAATAAGAGTAGGATCAATAATTGTACTCAATTGTTTATATATTTCAGTTACTTGCATTCTTATTACGCCCTTTCGGTGAATTCAAACTTAATTATATCAGTTAAAGCAATGATTTTAAACTGACAGTTTACGTTTGAACCATTCAGACTTTTTATTTTCATATTCTTTCACAGAAATTTCATGATTAAGTGCTTTCTTATACTGATTAAACGCTTGTATTTGTTCTATTAAAATTGATTGACCAGATAAGTACTGGTTTAATTTTTTACTGTCTTCTTCTACGATATGTAAACGTACAACTTCAGTTAGTGATTGCAGATTACTAAATTGTGCATACACACACTTCTTTTGATATGGATGATGTAAACGGTAAAAGTTTTGCAGGTTTAGACGTTTTTCATCAAGTGTGGTCATAGCATGCAAACTTTTTACTACTACAAGTATATCAATAATACCGCTTGTTAATGCTCCGTCTATAGATGTAGAACCGATATGCATCGTTTTAATAATTGGGGTGTCTAATAATGTGATCAATATCTTATTAATCTCTTCAAATTTTGTTCTGTATTGTTCTGTTTTATTATTAATTGTGAGTATTGGTTTCTGTTTTTGCATGTTAAAGTTTCCTTTCGTAAGTAACTATAGCCTTGTGAATAATGAATGTAGGTTTTATTTCTCGGCTAAATTAGGTATAATATTGATATTGAGGAGAGCATATATGAAAAATTTATATTATATTGTATTGATATTAATAGTAAGTACAGTTATTACAGGTTGCGGTAATAAAGTAAAGTCTGATATTAATGATTATAAAGCTCAAATGAAAGATGTACAATCTGAAGAAAAGAAACTGGTTCAACAAATCGATGATTTAGGGCTGGATAAAGCTGACCAATTATTAGGCGCAGAAGTTACAGAAGAGAAAAAGAAAAAGTTAAAAAAGATTGAATTAGACATTAATGAAAAAATAAAACCCCAACTTAAAGCGTATGAGAAAAAAGTTATGGCCGTGAAACCTGATACAAAAGAAGTTAAGGATGTTCATAACATATACGTGAGAAACTTAAATAAAAAGAAACAATTCATTTCTGAACTTGATCGTTATATGAAGTTATTTAATCAGTCAATACAATCAAATGAGAAAATTTTAGAATATACAAAAGTATTCGAAAAAAATAATGCTTTAAATGAAAAGTATGCGAAAAAAGCAGTACGCAATAGTGATGATTTTGATACTTTAACTAAGTTGGTGAATAATAATAGCGATGTATTAAAAGAAAAAGTAACTTATTTAACATCAAGTGGAAGTGTGAATGAGAAACAAGCGTATATTGATGAAACATTAATTCCCTTACTAAAAGCAAATGTCGATAAATTGAATCAAACGAAACTGAAATCTAAAAATGTTATCGGCATGCGAAAAGCTACAATTGAGACATATTATAGTTTAATTAATTATTATAAAGAACGCAAAGTTGCCATGAAGACAGAAAGTGAACTTCAAAAATTGCCAATTCAAAATATTTTAGAAAATACGAAATATATTAAGTCGATTGATGAAAAGTATTATGATGCTTTAAATAGTTTAGAAGCAAAACAATAAAAGTATAAAAGGCAATTGCCTTTTATACTTTTATTTGAGTGATTCATTATTATCATGTTTAGAAATAATGATATTCTTTGCAATCACAGTTAATATCCAGATTGCTATTGCGATAAATATAACAATAGTAAGTGTAGGATTTTTATTAATATCCTTAAAAAAGAGCAGCACATAAATTAAAACGCAAGTATTTAATGTATCGATAAAGGTCCATCGTTTAAGAGGGAATTTATTGTTGTTCATCGTGTAACCTCCAATTATTTATTAATGTCATTATACCAATGTGTAATTATTTGAGATAGGGGTAATATTAAATAATACATTGCAAAAATAATCTTACCATGATATATTTTAAAAATCGAAAGCACAATTACGGGGTGGAATCATGATTATAAAATTGAATACGATTGAACAGTTTGAAGAAATGCTTGAATCGAATAGTAAGGTATTTTTTCTGAAGCATTCAAACACATGCCCGATATCTGCGAGTGCATATGATCAATTTGATAATTTTGCTTATGAACGTGATATTAATGCATATTATTTAATCGTTCAGGATGCACGTGAACTATCCAATTACATTGAAGCGAAAACAAACATCAAACATGAATCACCTCAAGCATTTTACTTTAATAATGGAGAAGTTATGTGGCATGACAGTCATAAAAATATAACAATTGCTAATCTTTCTAAAGCAGAAGAATAATGAAAGAGATTTAGAAGTAAATAATAATTATATTAACTAATAGTACTACTATTAGTTATTTATTTTGGAGGAAAAGATGAAGATATTAATTGCTATGGATTCATTTTTTGATATTTTATTCTCTCATCACGCAAATCAGTATGTTTCTGATGGTATTAAAGCAGTTGATAATGCTGCAAATATCGTAATGGTCCCGTTATTTGAGAGCGATAAAAATATGATAGATGCTTTATTAGCATGGGAAAATGGTCGTAAGATCAAACGTAATGTAAATAATGATTTATTAATGCCTGCTGAAGTGGAAGTTGCTATTTTAGAACAGGACACCATGCTCATTGATGGAAAGACAGTCTTAAGTAGTGGAAGTCCGTTAGCAGCATCGAGTTATGGTCTTGGTCAATTGATTACACAAGGGTTAGATATGGGCGTTAAATCATTTATTATATCAATTGGTGGCATCACTACTTTTGATGCAGGTCTTGGTATGCTCTATGCATTCGGTACAAAATTCTATAATCGAGATTACATATTAATAGAAGGCCCGCCTAAACAGAGTGATCTTAAGGAAATTAGACATATTGAGTTGGGTGATATGGATGATCGTTTAAAAGAAGTTACATTTACAGTAGTTAGTGACCACCAGTATAAGATATATGGTAAAGAAAGTCATATTGCGAATGGTGGGTATGATTTTGAAACGAAACAGACTATAGATAACAGTATTTGGTATATTTCAGAGCAATTTAAGAAATTTGGTATTGATTTAAATGCCTCAATTTATGGTGGCGATGGTGGGGGCATTCGAGCTGTTTTTGAACAGCTATTCAACGCTGAAACTAAAACATCTGCTGAACTAATATTTAAGCGTACACATATCAGCAGTTTAATAAACGAAGCAGATATGGTGATATATGGTGGTGGTAGTGTAAATGAAACGACAGGATCGCTTGTCGTAAGTGAGATTAATAAGCTGCAAAATCCAGATAAGATAAACATATATTTAATGGGTGGAAAACAATATAAGCAAATGAGTAATGATAAAGAAGTGATTGAGCTTAATATTTATCCTGAAATAAGCTCGGATACTGAAGATATTCAAATCGGTATTCAATTACAGAATACTGTGCAGCATATTGTGATGGCTACAAGAAAGCAATAGTTATTTTTTTATAAAAATGAAGGTCGATATATTTGATAATATATCGACCTTTCTTTTTATATAATTATTGTGCGCTTTCTTCAAATTTAGATAATATACCAACTATCGTCATCACTGATTTTTCCATATCATCGAATGATACGTATTCATAAGGGCCATGGAAATTTTCAGCGCCTGTAAAGATATTGGGTGTTGGCAATCCCATAAATGATAACTGGCTACCATCTGTACCACCTCGTATCGGTTCAACAATCGGTTCAATATTTAATGATTTCATTACTTCTAATGGTACATCGATTAGTTCTTTATGTGGTGTAATTTTCTCGCCCATATTGAAGTATTGATCCTTAATTGAAATGCTTGCTGCATCTTTACCGAAATCAGCTTGAATTGTTTTAATAATCTCTTCCATAGTTACTTTACGTGCTTCGAACTTTTCTCGGTCATGATCACGGATAATGTATGAAAGTTTCGCATGTTCAACGTTACCTTCTAAATCCATTAAGTGGTAGAATCCTTCGTATCCATCTGTATGCTCTGGACGCTCCTGCTCAGGCAATGTACTTTGGAAACGCACCGCTAAGTTTATTGCATTGACCATTTTATCTTTTGCACTTCCTGGATGCACGTTAACACCATTAAATTCAACTTCAACACCCGCTGCATTAAAGCTTTCATATTGCAATTCACCACGACGTCCACCGTCAATTGTATATGCAAACTGTGCACCAAAACGTTCAACATCAAATTTGTGCGGTCCGCGACCAATTTCTTCATCAGGAGTGAAACCGAAACGAATTTTTCCGTGTTTGATTTCCGGATGGTTGATTAAGTATTCGATTGCTGTCATGATTTCAGTAATTCCGGCTTTATTATCAGCACCTAATAGTGTTGTTCCATCAGTTGTCATCAATGTATGGCCTTTATAAATTTCTAGTTCAGGGAACTTTGCTTTTTCAATGATAAGGCCACTCTTTAAAGTAATATCTTCACCGTCGAAGTTATCGATAATTTGTGGAGATACATTTGTACCGGTAAAGTCCGTTGCAGTATCAACATGTGCAAGTAGACCGATTGTTGGTACGTCTTTGTTTGTATTTGATGGGAGTGTAGCAAATAAATAACCGTATTCATCGATATCAGTTTCAAGTCCTAAAGATTCGATTTCTTTCTGTAATAAGTTAAGTAAATCCCATTGTTTTTCTGTTGATGGAGTAGTTGTACTTGCGGCATTTGATTGTGTATCAATTGTTACATAACGTGTTAAACGTTCAATTAATTTATCTTTCATTTATAATCCTCCTGTTGTGAATATATGTTAATATTATTATTTTAATCTTAAATGTCAAAAAAATCACACTTATTTTTAAATTTCTTAATAATATGAAACTAAAAATAAGTGTGATTTAAAGTTTGATTGGCTTTTCACCTTTTTTTCTGCGGTATTTATTATACTTAAAGCGTGTATATCCTTTTAGAAACGTTTGGAATAATATTTCTGCAATCAATAATCCGAATGCAATTGCACCAGAAGCAAGTGTTGCTTCCATACCTTTCGCTAATGCTTCGCTGAAATCCGAGATAATTAAATTTTTCGTTGCATCATAGGCAACGCCACCTGGTACGAGTGGAATAATACCAGCAACGTTAAAGATAATAACAGGACGTTTATAGTATCTGGCAAAAAGATGTGCGCATAAACTAAGCGAAAGCGATCCTAAAAATACCCCTACAGCAAGTGTAAGTTTAGTAGATTCTGCAATCGTAAAGACCATCCAGCCAATTGCACCAACAAAGCCACAAGCTATGAGTAGTTTACGAGGAGCATTAAATACAATTGCAAAAAATACAGATGCAAAGAAACTGACGATTGTTTGAAATAATAAAGTCAAAATTTAATCCTCCTAAAATATTATAAGAATAGTGGCTACACCTGCACCAATGGCAAATGCAGTTAAAGCAGCTTCTACACCTTTAGAAATACCCGCTAATAATTGGCCTGCCATCATATCTCGAATTGCATTTGTAATCGGAACGCCTGGTACGAGTGGCATTACTGCTGAAATAATAATCTTATCAAATTCACCATTATATATATAATTCACAAAAAATAGTCCGAAAAGTGCAATTGCCATTGCACCAGCATATTCAGCGAAAAACTGAATTTTGTATATTTTACTAAAGTAATCACAGACAAAATATCCAATCGCACCAGCGATGAAAGCAGGTACAACATCTGCAAGTTGCCCTTTAAACATTAAAAGGAACAATGCACAAACAAGCGCGCTCGACAAAACTTTTAACCAGAAGGGATATTGTAAGTCTGCTTTATCTAGTTCATCTAAAGCGAGTTTCGCTGCTTCAAGGGTGACTTTACCACTCGTAATGGCGCGAGAAATATCATTAACTTCTGATATTTTTTCAAGGTCTGTCGTTCGACTTGAAATACGATATAATCGGGTAGAACTTTTTTCATTGAGTGAAAATATAATTGCTGTTGGTGTTACGAAACTATGTGTATTATGTAAACCATAATGCGAGGCAATACGTGTCATCGTATCTTCAACACGATAAGTTTCTGCACCTGACTCCAATAATATTTTACCGGCCAGCATTGCAACATCTTTCACTTTTTTTTCATCATATAACTGAATAGAAACCATATGGTCCTCCTTAATAAAAAAATAACAGAAAGAATACTTCCTGTTATTTTATAATGGGATTAAACATTACAGTATTTTGTCCTTGATGCTTTGCAACATGTAACATTTCATCTGCTTCTTTAAAAAGTTTACGGTGGGTCTTAACTTCTTCATTTGTGATATAACCAATTCCGATAGTGACTGATAAGTTAATTACTTCCTTGTTCGGTAGATGAAATGTTGCATTCATTACTCCAAGTCGAATACTTTCAGCTATTTTTACAGTATCATCAAGTGAGTGATTGGTAAAGATGACGCTAAATTCTTCCCCGGCATTTCTGAATGTTTTAGAATCAGTCGGAACATAGTTTTTTATAACCTGTGCCATTTGCTTTAATACAGCATCGCCTGCATCATGTCCAAAACGATCATTGACTTCTTTAAAATCATCGATATCTATAAGTAATAAAGATAACGATTGTTTCAAATCTGAAGCATTCTTGCTTACAACATTAAGGTATCGATCAAACTCCCGAACATTTCCTAATCCTGTTAGATGATCAATTTCATCTTCTTTCTCATAGCGCTGAATCACTTTGTATATGCGCCATATATCTACGAACATCATACTTGACGTTAAAGATAAAATAAAACTGGAAATAGCGAGCAGAATTATTTCTAAACCATTAAAGGTATTATTATAAAAATTGTATATACCCGTGATAAGAATACTCATCAATGTTAACCACTGAATTGCATTAAAGTCACTTTGTTTAATAAAAGGACCAATCATACTGGCGAGTGATGCAATAATCAATAGATCGAATGTTTCGGCTGGTGGTTCATTAAAAATATAAATTTCTGCAAGCACTAATATAATGGCACTAAATATTGTATAGAAAAAATTAGTATATCGGCCAAGAAATAAAAGTGGAATAAAAGCCAAATGGAACGAGATCGAATGATACGTAATCGGGTATGTCATTAGTAAAAATGAAATGAGTGTCATGAGTAACGTAATATAATTTTTTGAGAATACGATTTCTTTCTCTTCAAAAAATTGAAGTCTATGAAACAGATAGATACCACTCACAGTGACAGCAGCATTAAAAATAATAGCTTCAATCATAAAATCCCTCCTTACTTACTGCGATAAATTTTTGCCTTAGAAAAACCTCTGCCAATTATTTCGGACGTATTGATGAAAATGACAAATGAATCTGGTTCTTCACGAGTAATGATCTGTTTGAAATAGATTGCTTCTTTTTGTTCCATTACAGAAAATAATAAACTTTTTCCTTCACGATTATATCCACCAAATGCATTAACGCTTGTAACGCCGCGCTCAACATGTTCATGTATGAGATTGATGATCTTCTGTTCTTTAGTTGTAATGATAAACACGAGTTTATTATCACCAGCGTGTAACTGTACGATATCGATAACTTTACTTGTAACATATATTGAAATTAGTGCATATAAAGCAAGCTCAAAATTAAATACAAATGCACTTAGGATAACAACAAAGGCATCAACGATTAATTGACAAAAACCGCTTGATAAATCTGTATATTTTTTTACGATTTGAGCAAGCGTAGCTGTTCCACCAGTGGAACCATTACCACGATAAACGAGCCCTAAACCAATACCTAGCACGATGCCGCCATAAAGCGATGCTAATAATGCATCTGTTGTTCCTTTTTCAACAAGACTAGCGGTTAAAAATATTGTGAGTGGCACAACAAATGTTGCGATAACAGTCTTTAAACTGAATGATTTTCCTAATGTAAACCAACCGATAATGAATATAGGGATATTAAATATAAATTGAATCATCGCAGGATCTGATCCTATCATTTTATTTAAAATGGTACTCAGACCTGAAATACCACCAGCTGCAATTTGACCAGGTAGTAAAAATAAATTATAACTAATACCAACGATGATTGAACCTATTACTGTATATAAAATATCAATAAGCACTGTTTTATTCATATCTTTACTCCTTTTTGTCAAAAAAATAGTAAAGCAGTGTGATCATTGCTTTACACATTTTTGAAGATTAAATCCCGAGATTATCTTTCATCTGCTGTTTGACATCTTCTTTAGAAGCTTCATTAGGGATGAAATACCATAGACCATCTGAATCAATTTTATTTTCGCCGTTTAATTGCAACTTCTTAATTGTACCGATTGCAGAGGGATAATGTCTTCTTAATTTATTGATGTCCTGAAAGGCTATATTTGTTGTAACACTAGCAGAAATCGTCTTTAATATTTGATTGAATTTGGGTACGGACTCTATGCTAAGTAATTTATCAGTAACCGCCTTTACGATAATCTGTTGACGTACTTGACGTCCTTCGTCTCCCATTGCACCCGCTTCTTTTCGGCTACGTGCAAAAGCTAATGCATCTTTTCCATTGAGGTGATATTTCTTGTCGGCCTTAAAGTCATACTCAGCAAATTTGAAGGTATGTGGACTTGTTACATCTATCCCTCCGATATTATCGATTATAAATACAAAATCATCCATATCGACAGTTGCATAATAATCAATTGGCATATTGAAGTATTTTTCAATTGAATCAATCGCCATTTTAGGACCGCCATAAGCATAAGCGTGATTTATTTTTTCTTCAGTACCATGCCCGACAATATCTGCTTTCGTATCTCTTGGTATACTTATAATTGTCGTAAGCTGTTTAGATGGATTAACCGTTGCTAGTATCATTGTATCTGATCGCTTGCCTTCTTGACGAAAAGCTCTACCGGCATCCGAGTCAAGACCAAATAAAGCAATTGAAATAGGCTGACCAGAATTTAAGTCAATATTAGCGTTACGTAATTCAGATGATGTACGAGAGTACTTAGGATCTTGCAGAGTATCCGTTGTATGTTTTAACTGAAAAAAAACATATATAAAAAGTAATGCAAATATAAATATACAAACCATAAATAGTGAGGCAAGTATAAAAAATAGTTTTCTTTGTGTTCTAACTCGTGCGCGAGAACTCATAATAAAACTCCTTCATTATATTGAAGATATTTTCTTTTAACCGTATTATTATGTAACAAATTTAAGTATTCGTCAAACAAATGTTCAACTTAAACATATATTGTTTCATATTTATTACATATAATTTGATAGGCGACATTCGTATAATGTGCTATAGTAAAAAAGAATGAAGAGCTTGAGGTGGCTTATGTTTACATTAAAATTAATAATGATAACAATTATAATTTCGTTTATTCTGACACCGGTTATTATCAAATTTTCACATGTTGTTGGTGCACTAGATAAGCCTAATTTTCGTAAAGTACATACAAAGCCAGTTTCAGTATTGGGTGGCGTAGTCATTCTAATTTCTTTTCTTATTGGAATCTGGATAGGACATCCTGTTGAACCTGAAATTAAACCAATTATTATTGGTGCAGTATTGATTAATATCCTTGGCATCATTGATGATTTGTTTGATTTATCAGCGATTGTTAAATTAATTGGTCAAATAGGTGTTGCGCTAATCGTTGTTTTGCATGGAATTACGCTCGATCTCATAACATTACCTTTTGGTGTCGTTATAGAATTCGGATATTTAAGTATACCGATGACGATTCTCTGGATCGTAGCTGTTACAAATGCAATCAATTTAGTCGATGGATTAGATGGTCTTGCGGCGGGCGTGTCGATGATTGCTTTAGGAACGATAGGTTTTATTGCGATACTACAACAAAATATTTTTATTATGATGATATGCAGTGTATTAATTGGTTCATTAATAGGATTTTTACGATATAATTTTTATCCAGCAAAGATTTTTCTAGGGGATAATGGCGCGTTAATGCTAGGATTCATAATAGGTGTATTAAGTTTACTTGGGTTTAAGAACATCACTTTAATCTCGCTGTTCTTTCCGATTATTATATTAGCGGTTCCGTTTATTGATATGAGTTTTGCTATGATTAGAAGATATCGTCAAGGTAAACCCATTATGCAGGCAGATAAATCTCATTTACATCATAAATTGCTCGGCTTAGGCTATACACATGCTCAAACGGTCATTTTAATTTATTCAATTGCCATATTGTTTAGTATAGCATCAATAATTCTCTATCTTTCTACCCGAATTGGAGCAATTTTAATTGTGACACTTATTATTATAACGATTGAATTAATCGTAGAACTTACTGGTTTAATCGATGATGATCATAAACCGATGGTAAAGACAATTCGTCGATTACTAAAATGATAAGTAATAATTAGTAAATCAAAAAATTTATACAAAGAAAAGAGGAACAAATTTTATTGTTCCTCTTTTCTTTGTTGATTTATAGATCAAATGGGAGCATGATTTCTTCTTCAATTGAGAAATTTGCTGAACCTTGTGTTGTTTCAATAATAAACTGCTCAAACTGTTCTTTATCCTCAGCTGTGATCTGCACAACATAAGTAACTTTATCGGTATAGATCGTATCGAGAATAACATATGGCTCGCTTGCTATTTGATGCTCAAATTTACCGGTATTCTCATAACTCAGAATAACGTGATACTTTAAGCCGTTCTTTATAATCACTTTTCCGGCAACTTTTATGCCTTCAACGACACCACCTTGATAAGCACGAATAAGCCCGCCTGTACCTAATTTAACACCTCCAAAATAACGGGTGACTATAGCTAGTGTATTATGTACATCATTTTTCTTTAATGCTTCAAGCATCGGAACGCCTGCTGTTCCGCTCGGTTCACCATCATCACTTGCCTTCTGGATCTGGTGCTGATCGCCAATCGTATAAGCTGAACAATTGTGATTAGCGTCTTTATGTTTTTTCTTGATTTCTGCAATTTTTTCTTTCGCTTCATCTTCATTTTCAATCTTATAAAGATAGGTGATAAAACGTGATTTATTAATAATCTCTTCATTTACGATCTCTTTTTTAATCGTGATATAATTTTGCATATTATCCCTCATAACTGTTGAATTATTTGTAATATCATTTTAACAGAGTCATCAAAATATTATTATACTATTTGTATTACTTTATTTTTAGTAATAAACGGTATAAAATATATATTGGGATGTATTGGGACGGAGGTATTTTATGAAAACAGCTATTATTACAGATTCAACTGCATATATTCCTAAATCTATCCTAAAGTCAGAGGATATTCGTATCATTTCATTGAATGTTATCTTTAAGGATGAAATATATTTAGAAGAAAAGTATGATGCGCAAACTTTCTATGAAAGAATGCGTACTGAAAAAGAATTGCCAACGACAAGTCAACCGACAACAGGTGCGTATGTCGCTCTTTTAGAGGAATTGAAAGCAGAAGGTTTTACCGATTGTATTGCAATACATCTATCTAGTGGTATAAGTGGTACTTATCAAAATGCCATAACAGCTGGATCGATGGTTGATGGTATTAATCTTCATGCGTTTGATTCAGAAATTGCAGCGATGGCAATGGGCTTTTATGTTCTACGTGCATCAGAACTTAAAGATAAACTTAGTCCTGAAGCGATTATTGATGAATTAGAAGTAATGAAGCAACATACAAATGCATATTTTATTGTTGATGATTTAAAAAATCTGCATAAAGGTGGGCGACTTACAGGTGCTCAGGCATTGATAGGCAGTATGCTACAAGTTAAGCCGATACTTCATTTTGAAGATACTAAAATTGTACCATTTGACAAAGTGCGTACAAAAAAGAAAGCACTTAAGCAGATTAAAGATTTGTTTGCACAGGAAATTAAAGATTATGAACATGTAACGGCTGTATTAATTCACGCCAATGCTGAAGAAGAAGCAGATGCAATAATCGCCGATTTAAAAGCAGAATTTCCACATGTAGATTTTATTAAAAGTTATTTTGGCCCTGTCATAGGTACACATCTTGGTGAAAAGTCGATCGGTCTCGGATTTACGAATCAAAAGTTTAATATTTTATAACATTATCGTCTTATATTTTATATTACCGGCACACATTTATTTGTGTGCTTTTTTTTATGGAGGAAATAATGAGAATATTTGTTTCAGAACAGAAGTCAGAGATTCCGGCAATTGAAATAGAAAGAAATATAAAGTGTAATTTTTGTTTGAATGAAAATAAAAAATTATTCCATCATTATTTTCATCAAGGTTTTAATGAAAAATTATATTACTGTAGAAACTGTATCTCACAAAATATAAATTCCAAGCTATTTATTCATCATTACGAACCACCACAAAATATTGAACAAATAAAGATTGATTTACCGTTTAAGCTCACTGAACAGCAGCGAAATGCTTCTCAATTTATTAAAGAACAAATAACACTTCAGAAATCTTGTTTGTTATATGCAGTAACCGGTGCTGGTAAAACTGAGATGATACTTGAAGGTATAGTGAAAGTTAGAGGGGAAGGAGGAAATGTTGCTGTTGTTTCTCCGCGTACAGATGTTGTAAAAGAATTATCGTTACGACTTAGCATGTATTTAAAGACAGAGAATATCAGTACGCTTTATGCGGGACATTCTGAAATGACACAGCCATACCTTATTATCAGTACGATTCATCAGTTAATGTATTTTACATCACACTTCGATTTGATTATAGTTGATGAAATTGATGCATTTCCAGCACAACATGATCCTAGATTGATGAAATTATTAGAAAGAGCATTAACGCCAAAGGGTATATTTGTGTATTTATCAGCGACACCTCCAAAAAATATTATTCGCGCTTGTAAAGGAAATATTGTGTATTTACCGTTGAGACATCACAAAAGACCATTACCTATACCACAGTTTAAATATTTAAGTCATGGATCAGTACGCAAAAAATTAGATTACATGTTAAGAAATGTGGAAACAGGTGAAATCATCTTAATCTTCTTCCATGATATACGATTAATGGAACAGACTTTTCATTCTTTAAATAAAAATATACAAACAAAGACTGTGTGTGTATATTCAGGTGATGATGAACGTCACGAGAAAATTGAAGCGATTAGAAATGCAAGCTATCAATTTGTTTTTACGACGACGATACTGGAACGAGGGTTTACGATGCATGGATTAAGTGTTTGGGTTATGAATAGTCATCTATTTCGAAGTGACAGTTTAATTCAAATTGCAGGTAGGGTAGATAGAAAAGGTGATGAACGTAATGGAGAAGTCATCTTCTTTCATGATGGCATTAGTTTATCGATGATAGCAGCAGTTAGAGATATAAGACAAATGAATAAGAGGGGTGCTCATGTATCATAATCAATGTATTATTTGTCAT
>CAACWL010000354.1_pt1 | contig 30603 bp, 38 predicted proteins | sample 2275641 | NCBI WGS metagenome assembly CAACWL01 (sample SAMEA5312462, study PRJEB27640) | indoor metagenome | biome: indoor environment; feature: uncontrolled; material: polymer tiles stone | place: Germany | collected 2014-07-07 | reverse complement strand
TCTGGACTCACACCATGAGCAGTAAATATAACGGTACCTTCATTAATTTTTTCTAATATTTCTAATCTGTTCGGTCCATCGAGTGTGATGATACCATCGCTTTCGAAAGCATCAGTCACATGTTTATTATGCACGATCATACCTAAAATATATATTGGACGTGGTAATGTTTTATCAAGTGAAGCATTGCGTGCAATCACCATGGCATCAACGACACCGTAACAATATCCACGAGGTGTTATTTTAATAATTTCCATCGCATTTTCCTCCTATTAATCTGCTTAATAAATAGTATAACAAACTTTTAAAGAGGATTAGAATATTTTAATTTTAACAATGATTGCTTTCTTTTTTGTATTCTTTCCTATATAATACATGAGATGAACATAAAAGGAGGATTATGATGGACAAACACCCATTTGAGTTATTTGAACTTGCACCATATTTAGTAGAAGCGGTGGAAGATTTAAATTTCAACCAGCCCACAGAAATCCAGAGAAGAGTTATTCCTAAATTAAAAAAAGAAACGCACTTAATTGGACAATCACAAACAGGTACAGGAAAATCACATGCATTTTTACTACCGTTAATCAATAAAATCAATAAAGAGGTACAGCATCCTCAAATTATTATTCTTGCACCGACTAGAGAGCTTGCAAAGCAATTATATGATGCAGCAGAGCATTTAATTTCATTTACAGATGATATTAAAGCAGGACTATATATTGGAGGCACAGATAAGAATAAAGATATTCAAAAATCAAAAGTGCAGCCACAAATAGTTATCGGTACACCAAATCGAATAAAAGATTTAGCAGAAGAAAATGTATTACATATTCATTTAGCAAGAGCAGTTGTAATCGACGAAGCAGACTTAATGATTGATTTAGGATTCTTGCCGACAGTCGATAAGATTGCTGCAAATGTATCCCGTGAAGCACAAATAGCAGTATTTTCTGCGACGATACCAAAAGCTTTACACCCATTTTTAAATAAATACTTATCTAAGCCAGAATTTATTGAGATTGAGCCTGACGAAAAGACAAATAAAAATATTTCTTTTTATCTTGTACCTACAAAAAGTAACGATCGTAAAGAACAGTTGACTAAAATTATGTCTACTATTAATCCTTATTTAGCAATTATTTTTGCGAATAGTCGTGAACGTGCGGATGAAGTAGCAGAATATTTACAGGATCAAGGTTTAAAGGTAGGCGTTATTCATGGCGGTCTTGCACCACGTGAGCGTACACAACAAATGAAACGTGTGAAAAATCTTGAATATCAATATGTTGTTGCGAGTGATCTAGCGAGTCGGGGGATTGATATTGATGGTGTTAGTCATGTTATCAATTATGATATTCCACGTGATATAGCCTTCTTTACTCATCGTGTAGGACGAACTGGCCGAGGAAATTATACAGGGGTTGCAATTACGATCTACACGCCTGATGAAGAAGATTTAATCAACCAGATTGAGAAACGTGGCTTCTCATTTATTCATAGCGATGTTAAAAATGGTGAACTCGTTGAAATTAAAGATCGAACTGAGCGTCAATCACGTAAGAAAAAAGAAGATAATATTGAACAGAACCTAAAACATAAACTTAAAGGTAAGAAAAAAGTGAAGCCGGGTTATAAGAAGAAATTCCGATATGAATTGGATAAGTTAAAACGTAATGAGAAAAAGGCCCATTCTAAACGTACGAATAGAGAGAATAAAAAAAGGTAGGGAATTAACATGCTAATTGGATCTCATGTATCAATGAGCGGTAAAAAAATGCTGCTAGCTGCAGCAGAAGAAGCAGCGAGTTACAATGCTTCCACATTTATGATATATACAGGTGCGCCTCAAAACACACGTCGTAAACCGATAGAGGATTTGAACATAGATGCAGGTCTAGCATTTATGAAAGAAAATAATTTATCTAACATTGTTGTGCATGCACCTTATATCATCAACATTGCTAACACTGTAAAACCTGAAGTATTTGAACTGGGTGTAGAGTTTCTGCAAAAAGAGATTGAACGTACAGAAGCAATTGGCGCAAAAGATATCGTGCTTCATCCTGGTGCACATGTTGGCGCTGGCGAAGAAGCTGGCATCAAGAAAATTATTGAAGGTTTAAATGAAGTTTTATCTAACAATAATAATGTTCGTATTGCTTTAGAAACGATGGCAGGTAAAGGTTCTGAATGTGGTAAATCATTTGAAGAACTTGCTGAAATTATTTCAGGTGTAAAGAATAATGAACGTTTATCAGTGTGTTTTGATACTTGTCATACTCATGATGCTGGTTATGATATTGTCAATGATTTTGATGGTGTTCTGGAAGAGTTTGATAAAATTATCGGTCTAGATAGAATTAAGGTCATACATGTTAATGATTCAAAGAACGTTCAGGGCGCACGTAAAGATCGTCATGAAAATTTTGGATTTGGCAACATTGGTTTTGATGCATTATCAAAAATTGTTTATCATGAAGTCTTTAAAGATGTACCTAAGATTTTAGAAACACCATACGTTCAAGTTGGCGATGATAAAAAAAATAAAAAGCCACCGTATAAATTTGAAATTGAAATGATTAAAAATAATCAGTTTGATTCGGATTTACTAGAAAAAATTATTCATCAATAAAATTTAAAACAGGGATTAATCTTTGATTAATGCTTGTTTTTTATCTCAAAAAGGACTGAAGCGATTGGAGCCAATATTTGAAATTCGAAATGTATCGTATCGATATCCAGGTAAAGTAGCATTATCAGATATTAACATCAGTATCTATCCAGGAGATTTTCTGGCGATTGTAGGACCAAATGGATCCGGAAAGTCAACATTGTTAAAATTAATTCTAGGTATTTTAAAAATACAATCAGGCAGCATTTATATGAATGGAAGGAATATGAAATTACAAAAAAAACTGACTGGTATCGGTTATGTTTCTCAAAAAGCAAACGCGAGCAGTGGTGGTTTCCCGGCTACAGTATTTGAAGTTGTAAGAAGTGGTTTAATTCAGATTAAACCGTTATTTAAAAAATTTAATAAACAGGATGAACAAAAAGTTGAAGCGATACTGGAACGATTAAATATTACGCATTTAAAGGATAAAAATATATCTCAGCTTTCTGGTGGTCAGCAGCAACGTGTATTTATCGCGCGTGCACTCATATCAAATCCATCTGTATTAGTGCTTGATGAGCCGACTGTTGGTATTGATGCAAAACATGTAGCACAGTTCTATGAATTGCTCGCTCAACTTAAAGCAGAAGGTATCACAATTCTATTAGTAACGCATGATATAGGTGTAGTTGTTGATACAGCCACTCAAGTTGCCTGTCTCAACCAGCATCTGCATTTTCACGGGACAACACATCAATTTAAATCATTAGATGAAGTTGAAATCTCTAAGATTTATGGTCATCCTGTACAGTTTGTTGACCATAATCATAGTAGGGAGTGTTGTCATTGAGCTTAATAGAAGCGTTGTGGGAATTTGATTTTATTCGCTATTCATTTCTGAGTGGGATGCTGATAGGTATTCTTGCCCCATTAATCGGGACATTTATTGTAGTACGTCGTCTTTCATTAATTGCAGATGCGTTAAGTCACGTTACACTCGGTGGTATTGCATTTGGCATGCTTTTATCAAAACTGATTGCAGTTACAATTAATCCGGTTTGGACTGGGATATTATTCTCAATCACAGGCTCTCTTTTAATTGAGAAACTTCGTTCTTTATATAAACATTATCAGGAGTTAGCAATACCGATAATCATGAGTTTTGGAATTGGATTGAGTGTTATTTTTATTTCATTTGCGGATGGATTTAATCAGGACCTATTTGGCTATTTATTCGGAAGTATCAGTGCAGTAACTTTAAATGATGTATTTATTATTTTAGCAATCTTTATATTAGTACTTATATTTATCTTTGTGTTGTATAAGGAACTCTTTATACTATCTTTCGATGAAGAATATGCAGCGATTATCGGTGTACCGAAGTATGTTCATATTTTGTTTATGCTGATGACTGCGCTTGTAATTTCTGCATCGATGCGTGTCGTTGGCATTCTTTTAGTAAGTAGTTTAATCACACTGCCTGTAGCAAGTGCCATGCGTTTTGCAAAAGGATATAAACAACTCATGCTGTGGAGTGGTGTGATAGGCGAATTATCGGTCTTAATTGGCCTCGTTATTGCATTTTATCTAGATATATCTCCAGGTGGTGTAATTGTAATGCTGCTAGTATTAGTGTTGCTTTTTGCCCTTGCTATCAGTAATATGAATGAAAAAGGAGGTATTTCAAATGAATACTGATGATGCGATTAAAGTTTTAAAAGATAATGGACATAAATATACTGACAAACGTCGTGATATGATAAGTATGTTACATGATACAAGTAAATACCTTAATGCAAAACAAATGCAGGAAGAACTAAATGTGAAATATCCTGGCATTTCATTTGATACAATATATAGAAATTTAAATTTATTTGATGAATTAAATATAATCGAAGTGACAGAACTTGATGGTGAAAAGAAATTTAGATTATCATGTACGACACATCATCATCACCATTTTATATGTGAAAAATGTGGTGAAACACGTGTCGTTGAATTTTGTCCAATTGCAACATTTGAAGCGGAACTTGATAATGTTGAAATTCATAGTCATAAAATTGAACTATATGGATTATGTGAGCGTTGCAAATAAGAAAAGGAGAAGACAGTTAACTGTCTTCTCCTTTTCTTATTGGAAATTGTTTTTTAATTAAAGTATCTAATTCCAGCCAGGATTTTACTCGTGTAACACCAGCTGGTAATTCACTTTGATTATAAGGTGTATCAAATAAATACACTGGAATGTTTAATGCGTTGTGAATTTCAATCGCATTATCAAGTTTATCCTCAAAAAATGCATCAACATTAAGACGTCTTGCTGTTTCTATCTTTTCATGTGAACCTGTAAGTTCGATGTGATGATAGGGCACATTGTGTGTTTTAAACCAGTCAATTGTTAATTCGTGTAAGTATGAATGTCTGGCACTGATAAAGATCAGTTGATAATAATTAGCCCAATTCATTAAGACATGATCTGCATCATTATGAACAGGTGAATACTTATATATTTCATGTTCATTATCTTTAAACCATTGATAAATTTCTGATTCAGGAATATTAAGTACATTAGATAAGTCATATTCAGTAATATCTTCATATTTAAAATCTTTATTAAAAGATCTTTGAAGATAAGGTACTAAAGCAGTAGGGCATGTTACAGTACCATCAATATCTATGCCCATACGAAACTTTCTATTCATTTACTGCCTGCGCTTGATTTAATTTTTCTTCAGCTTGCTTTTTAAAGTATTCCTCAGCTAATTTATCAATTTCAATCTTCAGTTCTTCTACCATCGTTTCCTCTGGAACTTTTCTGACTGTTTTACCTTTCATAAATAACAAGCCTTCACCACGTGCACCGGCAATACCGATATCTGCTTCACGTGCTTCACCCGGACCATTAACTGCACAACCCAATACAGCAACTTTTAACGGTGCTTTAATCGTTGAAATGTATTCTTCTACTTCATTTGCAATAGAAATTAGATCTATTTCAATACGTCCACAAGTAGGACAAGATATTAAAGTAGCTGCATTGCTTGCTAATCCAAATGATTTTAATAATTCTCTAGCTACTTTAACTTCTTCAACAGGATCAGCAGATAAAGAGATACGAAGTGTATTTCCGATACCTAAACTCATGATTGCACCAAGCCCTGCTGCAGATTTAACTGTTCCAGCAAATAATGTACCACTTTCAGTAATACCTAAATGTAATGGGTAATCAAAGGCTTGCGCAGCTTTTGTGTAGGCCTCTATTGCTAAGTTAACATCACTTGCTTTCATCGATACGATGATATCATGGAAATCCAGGTCTTCTAAAATTTTTATATGATGTAATGCACTTTCAACCATACCATCTGCAGTTGGATAACCGTATTTTTTTATGATATGTTTTTCAAGCGATCCGGCATTAACACCAATACGGATTGGTATACCTTTTGCTTTACATGCTTTTACAACTTCCTCTACCTTTTCACGACGCCCGATATTACCTGGATTGATACGAATTTTATCAGCGCCACCTTCGATAGCAAGTAAAGCTAATTTATAATCAAAATGAATGTCCACAACAAGTGGGATATTAATTTGTTTTTTAATTTCTGCAATTGCCAGTGCATCTTCTTCTTTTGGACAAGCTACACGTACAATTTGGCAACCTGCTTCTTCAAGTCGCTTAATTTCTGCAACTGTCGCTTCAACGTCATGTGTTTTCGTTGTCGTCATACTTTGTATGATAAGCTCATCACTTCCACCAATTGTAAGATCTCCAACCTTCACTGGACGTGTATTTCTTCTATGTGTGATTTCAGGCATTTATAAAACTCCTTTAATTTTAAGTATGAATAATGTCATAACATATTTATTATATAGAATAATAACATTAAATTGTATTGTTTTGTTTTAAGATTCAAACTTTGCTCTTTTACGAGGTAAATAATGAACAGTTACTAATATGAGGACTGCGAGCACTGTCCATGAGCACATGATGAAAAACATATTGTATTTTAAATTCAATAAGCCAAAAAATAAAATAATTGAAGGCAGTGTTAATAAAAATGTTGTTATTTTAAGCCAGTTCATAAATCTGGATTTTCTTTTGAATAACACTGATATAACATGTGCAACTATACTGATAAAAATAATTTTTATGACAGTAGTGATAAATTGAATGAAAATCAGAAAACCGATAAAGATCGACAGATAAAAGTAACTAGACGCAGTATACGTTTTTAAAAAAGTAATGAAAGTCGTTTTATCATAAAACATCGGCAAATTTAAATATGACAAGAAGGTTGATTCATCTACTTGTATGCCGTATTTCTGAAACGACATGACATGATTTTCCGGTGATTGTTTTTTATTTGAAAATAAAATTTTATAAGGTGGGACATCGATTGTTTTTTCTTCTTTCAAGACAAGTACATTATCTTTAATTTTAAAGTCAGGTATTTCATGCTGTTTATTTTCCACCATCTGATTTGCAACATTAATGGCATTGTAAAAATTAATACTATTTGGAATAGAGAAAAGAATTGCAATGATTAATATATGTAAAAAAATATATCTGAGCTTTACTGTTCTGAACAAAGGATATTGTTTAGGTTTCATTAACCTTTTCAAGTGCTTAAAATACAAATTATTTCCTCCTAGAATTCTTTAAATGATTGGAGATAAGACAACACTATTATTCTATCAAAAATATTCATTTTGATATATAAGCAAAGTAGTTGAGAATGCTATCTTAAGTTGATATGATAAATATGTACTTAAAACTTAAGGAGGATGATTAATTATGGCTTTTGAATTACCACAATTACCATATGCATATGATGCATTAGAACCACACATCGATAAAGAAACTATGGAGATTCACCATACGAAACACCATAATACTTACGTTACTAACTTAAATGCTGCAGTAGAGGGAACTGAATTTGCAGATCTTTCTATCGAAGATTTAATGAAAAAAATTAACGAAGTACCTGCTGACAAGAAAACAGCTGTAGTAAATAATGGTGGTGGACACTATAATCACTCATTATTCTGGACTTTACTTGCAACAGGTAAAGAAGCTACTGGTGAAGTAGTTGATGCAATCAATGCTAAGTTCGGTTCTTTAGACGCTTTTAAAGAAGAATTTGCTAAAGCAGCAACTACACGTTTTGGTTCTGGTTGGGCTTGGTTAGTAGTAAACAATGGAGAATTAGAAGTAGTTTCTACACCAAACCAAGAGAATCCTTTAATGGAAGGTAAAACACCTATCTTAGGTTTAGATGTTTGGGAGCATGCTTATTACTTAAACTATCAAAATAAACGTCCTGACTATATTGCAGCATTCTGGAATGTAGTAAACTGGGAAAAAGTAAACGAATTATATTTAGCTGCTAAATAGTAGTTAATCATAATTCGTAAGCGTTAAGAGACATTTCATCTGAAATGTCTCTTTATTTTTGTTTTTATATCAAAAATATAGAAAATATGTGTTAATTCATATATTATTAAAAGATAAATGGTAGTGATGGGGGATTTCCTTTGAAACGTGTTAAACAAGAATCAAATGAACTAAAACAAAAACGACTGATGAACCGCAGAATCAGCGTTATCTTTATGGCAATTGTTTCATTATTAATCATCCTGGTTCTTAGATTAGGATACCTTCAGATTGTTAAAGGTGAAACTTATAAAAAAGCTGTAGATAATAATGAAAATATAGAAGTAAATGAATCAGTGCCTCGAGGGAGAATATATGATCGAAACGGTAAACTGTTGGTTGATAATACTTCGAAAAAAGCAATTACATACACACGTGATCGTATGACAAGTCGTAGTGAGATGCTTGATACTGCAAAAAAATTACATAAATTGATGTCTATGCCTACAGATGCTTTGACTTTAAGGGATAAGCAGGATTTCTTTATACTGACTCATAAAGATGAAGTGGATCAATTGATGAAGAAAGAATTACAATTATTTGATACAGGTGAAATTTCTCAGGAAGAATATAATGAAGCGGTCTATAAAAAATTAACAGTAGCGAAATTGAAATCAATGTCACAAGATGAATTAGAAGTAGCAGCAATTTTTCGTGAAATGAGCAGTGGAAGTCAGTTAAGTCCTCAAATTATTAGAAACAATAATGTGACAGAAAAAGAATATGCATTAGTTTCTCAGAATTTAAGTGAATTACCTGGTGTGAATACTACAATGGATTGGGATAGAAAATATCTTTATGGTAAGACATTACGTACAATGTTTGGAAATGTTTCATCAAAAGAAGAAGGATTACCTAAAGAATTAGTAGACTATTATTTGTCTAAAGGTTATTCACGTAATGATAGAGTAGGACAAAGTTATCTTGAATTTCAATACGAAAATGTTTTACGAGGCAAAAAGAAAAAGATGCGTTATTTAACTGATAAATCAGGAAAAATCATTAATTCTGAAGTGATTTCTGAAGGATCGAGAGGTAATGATCTGGTTTTATCAATAGATATTGATCTGCAGCTTAAAGTTGAAAAATTAGTAGATGAACACATTCAAATTTTACGTTCAATGAATGCAAAATCGATGGATAAAGTATTAGTGGTCGTACAAGATCCTAATAACGGCGATATTCTTGCATTAGCTGGAAGACAAATTGATAAGAACGGTAAGATAACAGATTATCATTACGGAACATTTACATCTCAATATGCAGTTGGGTCTACAGTAAAAGGTGCTACAATACTTACTGGATATAGTAATAATGCTATAAGTATTGGAGAGGATATGATTGACCAACCTTTAGTATTTAAAGGTGGTGTAGAAAAGCGGTCATATTTTAACCCGACTGGCAAAATAGAGATTAATGATAAAGAAGCATTGATGCACTCATCAAACGTTTATATGTTTAAAACAGCATTAAAGATGGCAGGTTTAAATTATTCTAATAATATGTCATTACCTGCAGATATAACAGAGGTAGGATTAAAACTAAGAAAAGGATTAAATCAATTTGGATTAGGCGTTAAAACAGGTATTGATTTACCAAATGAGGTGACAGGTCAAACAGGTACACTGAAGAATAATCCTGGTAATTACCTGGATTTAGCAATCGGACAATATGATACATATACGCCATTACAACTTTCTCAATATGTCTCAACGATTGCTAATGATGGTTACCGTATACAGCCACATCTAGTGAAAGAAGTTCGTGCAGCTTCAAAGACTGATAAAATAGGACCAATTAAAGAAAGTATTAAAGGAAAAGTGCTGAACCGAATTAATAATTCACAAGATGAAATTGATCAGGTGAAAGATGGGTTCGACATGGCATTTAATAACGAACTTGGTACAGGTTATAAAAGTTTTGCTAATACAATAGTAAAAAGTGCAGGAAAAACCGGAACAGCAGAAGTATTCCAGGATGGTAAATCACGCGTAAATTCTACGTATATCGGCTATGCTCCTATGGATAAACCAAGCATGAGTTTCGCTATTATCTATACGAATCAACCTGTCCCACCACCATGGTTACCTGGTGGAGATTTGGGAAGAGATATTATAAATGAATATTTTAAAGATAAAGCGGGTAAGAAAACAAAAGTGATAGAAACAGGTTCTTCGGGTGTACAAAGTGCAATATCAAATGGTGCTGAACAGAATAATACTGAATAATTAATCTATTAAAAAATAAGATTTCTTGAGTAAAAGGCAATGCAATGATGCATTGTCTTTTTTTCTTTACATAAAATTTACATTACATTCATCTTGAATTAACAATCTTACACTATAGTAAGTAGTGTAATAAACAAATACAAATTATTCGTCTATTCAATTAGGAGGACTTTCAAAAATGAAAAAATGGCAATTAGTAGGTTCAACAACTGTTTTAGGTACTGCATTATTATTAGGTGCTTGTGGTGGAGCAGCTGACAAGAAAGAAGATAATGCTTCTGAAGATAAAGGTGCTAGTACTGATACAGCAGCTAAAGATATTGAAGGTAAAGTAGCTGGAGACGGTTCATCGACTGTTGCACCAGTAACTGAAAAAATTAATGAAGAATTCAATGCTGAATATCCTAATGTTGAGGTTGCTATCGGAACATCAGGTACTGGTGGTGGTTTTGAGAAATTCATCGCTGGAGAAACTGACTTCTCTAACGCATCTCGTGATATTAAAGATGAAGAGAAAAAAGCTTTAGAAGATAAAAAAATTGAATATACTGAATTTAAAATCGCTTCAGATGGATTAACTGTTGCTGTAAATAAAGATAATGATTTTGTAGATTACTTAACATTTGAAGAGTTAGCTAAGATTTACTCTGGAAAAGCTAAAACTTGGAAAGATGTTCGTGCTGACTTCCCAGCTGAAGAAATTAAAGCATTCTCACCTGACCAATCACATGGTACTTATGACTTCTTTAGTGAAGAAGTATTAGATGAAGGTGAAATTAAAGCTGAGAAAAATGCTGATACTAACGTAATCGTTAAATCAGTACAAGATAATAAAACTGGTATCGGTTTCTTCGGATATAATTTCTATCAAGAAAACAAAGATAACTTAAAAGCTGTTAAGATTCAAAAAGAAGGTAAAGGTGAGGGTGTAGAAGCGACTGAAGAATCAGTTAAAGATGGTTCTTATCCATTAAGTCGTCCATTATTCATCTATGCTAAAAATGATTCTTTAAAAGAAAACAAGGCATTTAAAGAGTTTATGAAATTTGCTTTAGAAAAAGCAAAAGATGCTTCAACTGAATCTGGATATGTTGCATTAGAAGATGCAGAATATGAAAAATCTTTAAAAACATTAGAAGGTATTAAATAATTATTAACTTAATAATTATTAGAATATGAAATTTTTTTAAGGGACGAAATTTTTCGTCCCTTTTAAAATGAAGGAGTCTAAACTATGGAAAATAAAATTTCTGTACAAGATTTAATTGCTCAAAATAAGAGTAAAGGATCTTCAAAAAACATCATTGAAAAAATAATTCCAACAATTTTAGCTGTCATTGCTTCAATTTCAATTTTAACGACAATTGGAATCCTCATTACATTATTAACTGAAACAATTACGTTCTTTACACGTGTTTCGTTTGCAGACTTTTTCCTTGAAAAAGAATGGAATGCATTTGGTCAAGATCCGAAATTCGGTATTATTTCATTAATTTTAGGAACTTTAAAAGTAACTTTAATCGCAACTCTTTTTGCTGTTCCGGTTGGATTAGGTGCTGCATTGTATTTAAGTGAATATGCAAGTGATCGTGCGAGAAGAATTATTAAACCTATTTTAGAAATCTTAGCAGGTATCCCTACTATCGTTTATGGTTTCTTTGCTTTAACATTCGTTACACCGTTATTACGTTCAGTATGGCCAGACTTAGGAAGTTTTAATGCAATCAGTCCGGGATTAGTAATTGGTATTATGATCGTACCGATGATTGCTTCATTATCTGAAGATGCAATGAGTGCTGTACCACAGGCAATTCGTGAAGGTGCATTAGGTTTAGGATCAACGAAATTAGAAACTGCTATTAAAGTAGTTTTCCCTGCAGCATTATCTGGGATTTTAGCTTCTATCGTGTTAGCAGTATCACGTGCAATCGGGGAAACAATGATTGTATCACTTGCAGCAGGTAGTTCACCTGAATTCTCTTTAGATTTCACGAACTCATTACAAACGATGACAGCATTTATCGTGCAGGTTGCGACTGGAGATGCTACATTTGGATCAGATATATACTACAGTATCTATGCAGTAGGATTTACATTATTCGTATTTACATTAATTATGAACTTCATTTCACAATGGGTTACTAAACGATTCAGAGAGGAGTATTAATATGGAATTAATTAATCATGAAACAGTTGAAAAGAAACTCTCCGGCAGACTGTCTAAAAATAAAATTGTTAAATTTCTTTTCTTCCTATGTACAATGATCGGTTTAGTTGTACTGGCGATTTTATTATTTGATATTATTCGTAAAGGTGCAGGGTATTTAACACCTCAGTTCTTTACAAACTTCTCATCTACAACACCAGAAAAAGCAGGTATTAAAGGTGCTTTAATCGGAACATTATGGCTAATGATGACAATTGCACCAATCGCAGTAACCTTAGGTGTAGCTACGGCTATCTACATGGAAGAGTATGCAAAGGATAATGCTTTTACTAGATTTATTAAAGTCAATATCGCTAACTTAGCATCTGTACCATCAGTGGTATTTGGTTTATTAGGATTAACGTTATTCGTACGTGGTGCGGGTATTGAATCACTTTCACTTGGAAAGTCGGTATTAGCGGCAGCACTTACAATGTCATTAATGATTTTACCGGTTATCATCGTTTCGAGTCAGGAAGCGATTAGAGCAGTACCTAATGCAATTCGTGAAGCTTCATTAGGATTAGGTGGAACGAAATGGCAGACGATTACAAACGTTGTATTACCAGCTTCTATTCCTGGTATTTTAACGGGTACAATTTTAGCTTTATCTCGTGCCATTGGTGAGACTGCACCATTAGTAGTAATCGGTATTCCAACTATCTTCATGAAGACACCTGATAGTATTATGGATAGATTCCAGGCGTTACCAATGCAGATCTTTACATGGGCTAAATTACCGAAAGCTGAATTCCAGTTTGTGTCTTCAGCTGCGATAATCGTGTTATTAATCATGTTAATTGCCATGAACTCAATTGCAATTTTTATCCGTAATAAATATCAGAAAAAATTCTAGTTTTTAATTTGAGAGGGGTCTTATAATGAATAACAACGTAAAAGTTTCAAATGACGTAAAGAATAATGAAAAAGTTATCGTTACAACTGAAACAGTAAACAATACAGGTAGTAAAAATGTAAAAAAAGAACGTAATATCGTAACAGGTCAAACACCAAATCCAACAAATCGTAATATTGTTTATCAAACAAAAAATTTAGATTTATGGTATGGTGATCATCATGCTTTACAAAATATCAATTTAGATATTTTAGAAAATGAAGTTACAGCAATTATCGGACCATCAGGTTGTGGTAAGTCAACTTATATCAAAACTTTAAATCGTATGATTGAATTAATCCCAAGCGTAAGAACTTCTGGAGAAATTCTTTACCGTGGAGATAATATCTTCGATAAAAGTTATAAAGTAGAACATCTAAGAACTAGAGTAGGTATGGTCTTCCAAAAGCCTAACCCATTTCCAAAATCTATCTATGATAACATTACTTATGGGCCAAGAATCCATGGTATCAATGATAAAAAAATCTTAGATGAGATTGTTGAAAAATCACTTCGTGGTGCTGCGATTTGGGATGAAACAAAAGATAGATTAGATAAAAATGCATATGGCTTATCGGGTGGACAACAACAACGTATTTGTATCGCTCGTTGTTTAGCAATCGAACCAGATGTTATTTTAATGGATGAGCCTACATCTGCATTAGATCCAATTTCAACTCTAAAAGTCGAAGAGTTAGTTCAGGAAATAAAAAATCAATATTCAATCATTATCGTTACTCATAACATGCAGCAAGCTGCTCGTATTTCAGACAAAACAGCATTCTTCTTAAATGGTTATGTAAACGAGTATGATACAACGGATAAGATTTTCTCTAACCCAGCTGACGAACAAACAGAACGTTATATTTCAGGAAGGTTTGGTTGATATGAGAGAAATATATGAAGAAAGTTTACAACATTTAGAAGAAAGTGTTTTAAAACTTGCCGATGAAGTTTATAGAACTATTGAAAAAAGTATTAATGTACTAAGTGATGATGAAAAAACTGTTGCGAGAGAAATTATTGAACATGATCAGGTTATTAATGCTATGGAAAGTGATATAGAGGACCAGATAATCAGTTTAATTACTAAACAGCAACCCATCGCTACAGACTTAAGAATGATTTTATCATCTAGTAAAGTATCTTCAGAACTTGAAAGAATGGGAGATAATGCAGCAAATATCGCTAAGATTCGTAAAAGAGTAAAATTTGAAGATGAATATATTTTGATGCGTCTTAAAACAATGGGAAAACTTAGTATGCTAATGCTAGCTGATCTTAAAGAAGCACACAAAAATAATGATGTGAATTTAGTTAAAGAAATTATTGAGAGAGATAATGATATTGATGATTTATATAAAGAAATTATTAATAGTGCATATTTAATCGACAACGATCCATATATCTCTGGTCAAGCGCATTTAGCTGGTCGTTACCTAGAAAGAATTGGTGATCACATCACGAATATCGCTGAAAGTGTTTATTTTACGATTACTGGTGAAAGATTTAACTAATTCATAAATTAGTACTAGATAATTAATGCGACACATGTTATTATAGAAAAGTCGTATGGATATTTAGAAACGTGAGGAGGGAACAACTATGCGCGTTAATGTTACTTTAGCTTGTACTGAATGTGGTGAAAGAAACTACATCACTAAAAAAAATAAACGTAATAACCCAGAACGTATTGAAATGTCAAAATACTGTGCAAGAGATAATAAAAAAACTTTACACAGAGAAACTAAATAATTTTTTGAGCAGACATGAATTTTCATGTCTGTTTTTTTTATGTGCATTCCATTCTTTATGCTATATTGTATAATATAAATGAGGTGAGAAAATGACGATTAAATCAGATAAAAAAGAATTACGATTAGCGATACTTTCGCAGTTAAAGCATAACCAAAATAAAACTGAAAAAGAAGATTTGATAATACATACTTTTATTAATGAGGATGTATTTAGAAATGCGAATTCTATTGGTATCACGATGAGTATGAATCATGAATTAGATACGAGAGGGTTAATAGAATATGCAGCAGGTCTTGGTAAAAAAGTATACGTTCCATATTGTGACTATAAAACGAAACAAATGCACTTTGTTAGATATACTTCACAAAAGGACATTGTAAAGGATTCATTTGGCATAGATATAATGAATCATCGGGAGGAAAGTGGTGCGCAGCCGGAACTAATTGTTGTTCCTGGTGTTGTATTTAATGAAGATGGTTATCGTATTGGATACGGTGGGGGATACTTTGATAAATTTTTAAGTCAATATACTGGGCAAACAATAAGTTTAATCTTTGAACTTCAACTCGGTGAAGTATTAATTGAACCACATGATATTCCAGTTTCAATGCTTATTACTGAGAAAAGAATAATAATTAATGAGGGCAATCAATGATAACAGAGAAGTTGATATGGAAAAACATCTATGAATTTATAAAGTATACAGATTATGATTTTATTACAACTTCAGATACCTTAGATGATATATGGTTGTATAGTCGTAGTAAAAAAACATTGAAACGGTTAATATTAAACAAACAAACAGCACAATCAACGATGTTTATGGTTCAGAAAATTATGGATCATCATGATGAAATTGAAAGTTTAGTTACGTATCCGATTGATTGTTATGAAATAATACTCATTGATCAGGAAATTCAAATGAATGAGATGCCTTTAAATATTAAAGTGATTTCATGTCCGGATTCTCAGTCAGTAAAACAAACACTAAATACACCTTTTAAAGCGATATCGAGTAAAACTAAGCCACAATCAGTATCGTGGTATCAAAATAGAGTGATTAAAAATAACCCGATTGATACTGCTATGATTAAGTTCACACCTCTTACATACCTATTAATTGTGATAAATATCATAAGTTTTATCGTCATGAATATATGGCACATGACAAATAAGGTTGACACGTTAGTAGAAAAAGGTGGGTTAACGCATTTTAATTTTGTTCATGGTGATTATTACAGAGTGATATCATCAATGTTTCTACATTTTGATTTTCAGCATTTATTGTTTAATATGATGTCGCTATTTATTCTCGGTAAAATTATAGAATATTTATATCTAAATTGGCAGTATCTTCTGATTTATATTTGTGGTGGTATTATAGGTAATTTAGTTTCTCTTGCATTTGATACGACTTCTATATCTGTTGGAGCCAGTGGCGCAATTTGTGCGTTGATGGGCGCAGCATTAGCGCATATCATCTTTAGTGGGAAATTTGATAAAAAATTTATTATGCAAATATTAATAGGTAGTATTATCTATCTCGCAGCATGTTCTTTATTTGCCAATGTTAATAACTATGCCCATTTTGGTGGTTTATTTGGTGGATTGTTTATTGCAATGCTTATACATTTATATAAAATTAAAAGGCAGTATTTTAAATGGATGAGTGCTGGTCTAGGTATTATAGTAATTTTATTACTCTTTAATATTTTTTCTGAAAAGGAACATCATATTTATAATGAATTTGCTGCACAGGCCATCGCTGCAGGTAATGATCAGGATGCGAAGGAAATCCTTACTACTACAATTCAAAAAGGTTATGATAATGACGAAACATATGTATATTATGGTTTACTGAAAACCAAACAGGAAAGTTTATCAAACGGTATCGCTGAATGGAAAAAAGGTCTAACGAAATTTCCTGATAGCGATAAATTAAACTATCAGATGGCATTAGCTATGCGTGCAATGGATGATTATGATAGCGCTAATAAATATTTGAACAAGGCAATTCAACTCAATAGAATATCTTCTTATATAAAACTTCAAAAAGAATTTAAAGAATTCAGGTGAAACAATGCATTCATTTTACGATGTACAACAGTTACTTAAACAATTTGGTATTATTATATATTTTAAAGATGAAAAAGATACCATTGAAATGATGAATCAAGAGATAAAATCATTACATGATGCTGGCATTATTACGAATGAACAGTTTGTGCAGGCACGTTTAATATTAAACCAGAGAAAGATGGGAAAAATATGATTATTTTAGCTGCGGATATTGGAGGTACAACCTGTAAGTTAGGTGTCCTTGATGAAACATTAGAAATACTACATAAATGGGAGATTCCGACGAAGACTGAAAATAACGGTGAAAGCATATTGAAGAATGTTTATGATTCATTTGTTGTTAACGCAAAACATAAAAATTACAAAATGGAAGATGTTCTCGGTATAGGTTTAGGGATTCCTGGCCCAATTGATTTTAAAACGGGTGTTGTTAATGGTGCGATTAATTTAAACTGGCATGGAAAGATCAATATTAAAGAACAATTTGAAAAGTTAAGTGGATTACCGGTCTATGTTGATAACGACGCTAATGTAGCAACTTTAGGAGAAAAATTTAAAGGTGCCGGACAGAATGAACCTGATGTTATATGCGTGACGCTCGGTACAGGTGTCGGCGGCGGTATAATAAGTAATAATGAACTTGTCCATGGTCACAATGGTTCTGGTGGGGAGCTCGGTCATTTTAAGGTCGATTTTAAAGAAAGATTCCAATGTAACTGTGGAAAGAAAGGTTGTTTAGAAACAGTTGCGAGTGCAACAGGCGTTGTTAATCTGTCTTATCATTACTATGCCGAACTACAATTTCAGACAGTAATTGAAGATGCGATAAAAAATAGAACGCTACAGGCTAAAATGGTTTTTGATGCTGCAAAAGCTGGAGATGAATTTGCGACATATGTTATAAAGAAAGTTGCGAGAAATTTAGCATATGCATTGAGTATATTCAGTGTTGTAACGAATCCTAAATACATCATCATTGGTGGTGGTGTATCTAAAGCTGGTAATTTCTTAATTCAGCATATTGAAGATGTTTATCGTGAAATAACATTTACCCCTGCAACTCAAGGTACTAAAATTGTAACTGCGACTTTGGGCAATGATGCTGGAATTATTGGTGCTGCAGGTTTGATCAAACAATATGTGAAAAAGGAGCAAGTTTAATGGCGATAATTGATGTAGTAGTAATTCCTTTGGATGGTAAGTCGATAAGTGTGAGTAAGTATATCGCAGAAATTCAAGTAATATTAGAAGAATTAAAGCAGCAGGGCAAAATCGATTATATGTTAACACCAATGAGTACATTGATCGAAGGAGAACTACACGAATGTCTCATGGCTCTTGAAGCAATACATGAGTCTCCATTTAATCAGGGGTTAGATCGTGTATGTACAAATATTAGAATTGATGACAGGAGAGATAAAAAACGAAAGATGATTGAAAAGATAGATGCAGTAAATAAACATCTGAAATAAAAAATAAAACCAGGACAGAATGTCCTGGTTTTATTTTTAGTGATGTAAAATTGGATATCCGTATGTGAAGATTGTTGCTAGTGAAAAGAATCCAAATGATAAAGTAGCTAATAAGCCAAAGATAATGCCTAATACATTTTTAGATTTAACAGCACTTAATAAAGCTTTGATTGATAGGAAAAATACTGCTAACATTAAAAGTGAAAAGATATTTACACCAATATGAATTTTTGTACCAAAGATTTCAAATAATTCGCCTGTGTTAATAAACGGCATAACATAACCCCCATGAAATTACTTTTATTATCATTAATATTGTATAATTAATAAATAACTTTGTCGAGTACATTTTTTAGGAGGAGCTACTTATGGATAAAATTAAATTACCTTTAGGTCAAATACAAACAAATTGTTATATTATACATAATGATTCAGAAATATTGATTTTTGATCCAGGAGATGAACCAGAAAAGATTATAGATGCTATTCTACCACTAGAGAAGAAAGTAATCGCTGTTATTCTCACACATACACATTTTGATCATATCGGGGCAGTAGATGCGATATGTGAGCGATTTAATGTACCGGTCTATGTTTCGGAAGAAGAGCAGTACTGGTTAACTGATACAATTAAAAATGGTTCTGAAAAATTTAAACAGTATGGTTTAGAACCAGTTATTGCAAAGACAAAGCCTTTAAAAATGAAACTTGGAAAGCAAACAATCGGTTCGTTTACGCTCGATGTTCGTCATACACCAGGACACTCACCAGGCAGTCAATCTTTTATCTTTGACAACTTTGCAATAGTAGGGGATACATTATTCAAAGAAAGTATCGGTCGTACAGATTTATACGAAGGGAACACACAACAATTACTAAATAGTATTGATCAACAGCTCATGACTCTAGACGAGCAAATGATTATTTGTCCAGGACATGGTGCATATACTACAATTCAACATGAGATGGATCACAATCCATTTTTAAATGGGTATTAAAAAAAACCTTCCGTAAAGGAAGGTTTTATTCGTGATGGCCAAAACTTGGCTCTAATAAGAAAGTTGAATAGTATGTGAATCCTACGAAACATACTACTAAGTATGCTGCAAAAATATACATATACATTCTTTCAGTTAATTTTAAGTAACCTAATAATACAAAAAATCCAGTTTGAGCAACGAAAATGAATGACACCATTGACATACCGCCAACGTAGAACATTACCGCAAATATCGCTGTCCAGAATCCTAAAGTTTTAAAAACTTTATCCATATGGTTATTCCCCCTATATTCAAACTCTTCATATCACTTATTATTATAAAGATAAGCATTTAATAAGTAAACCTCTAATTTTGTAAATTCAATGGAAATAATTGGATTCTCTCGAACGCTTTATAAGAAAATAAATTAATGAAATAAAAATTCTAATGTAAAAAAATAAAATCGAAGAAGTTCCCGATATTTATGTAGAGGAGGGATTTATGGAAAAACTATTACATACAATATTGGATGATGCAATTGCTAAAAAAACTTCAGATGTACACTTTATACCTGAAGTGAAGAATGTCATGATGAAATTCAGGATTGGAGGTAATATGTATGCCTATAATCAGTTAAATACCGAAGACTTCGAAAAATTATTATCATATGTAAAATTTATAACACATCTTGATGTTTCTGAAAAAAATAAAGCGCAGAGCGGTATACTGACCTATCAGAAGGACAAAATACTTTATAATATCAGGGCATCTACATTACCACATACGATTGGACAGGAAGCATGTGTGATGCGAATAATTCCAGCTTTATTTAGTCAAAATGTTTCGATTGAACAGGAATTATTAACTTTGATGCATAAAGGAAGCGGATTAATTCTAATTAGTGGTCCTACTGGAAGCGGCAAAAGTACTTTAATGTACCAAATGTTAAATTATGCTGCGCAAAATTTAAATAAACAGATTATATCGATTGAAGATCCTGTTGAACAGAGAATTCATGGTATGATTCAAATCAATGTGAATAGAAAAGCTAATATAACATATCAGAATGCAATAAAGGCTATTCTTCGCTGTGATCCGGATATTATTATGATAGGAGAGATCCGTGATATAGAAACTGCAAAACATGTCATCAATGCAAGTTTAAGTGGTCATCTTGTGCTGTCGACACTTCATGCAAATACATGTCTTGGCGCTATCCATCGATTGCTGGAAATGGGAATAACAAAAGTTGAACTTGAACAGTGTGTAGAAATAATCATTAATCAGCGATTAGTTAATACTACATCAGCGCGAACACGTATTTTTGAACAGTTGATTAAAGGCGATGTACGGGATTATTTAAATGATAGAAAGGTTCAGCATTATCATCCTTTATCTGAACAATTGCAAATTTTGTACGACAAAGAAAAGATTACGCAGCTGGAGTATGAACGTTATGCTTTGGAATAGAAACAAATTAAAATTATATGAAGATGATTTTTTGATTCGCTTAAGTGAGATGACACAAAACGGCTTTACACAATATGAAGCAATTAAATTTTTATTTTCTCAATATGATGAAGTAAAATCTTCAGATAAGAAATTAGTATTATCTGCACTTGAACAAGGCCAACCTTTATCGCATTGTCTGAAGTTATTAAATTATAGTAATCATATCGTTATGCAGGTTCATTTCAGTGAATCATTTGGTAATGTTAACGAAACATTAAAACATTGCTATGCATATAATCTTTCAAAACGGAAACTGAAACAACAGTTTATAAAGACAATTCAATATCCGTTAGTACTTATCGTAATATTTATCACATTAATCATTACTGTTAATCATACAGTACTCCCACAGTTTAAAAATATGTATAGTTCAATGGGAGTGACTTTAAGTAAAGAACTCATAATCCTTACAAATATTCTATATACACTTCCGCAAATAATTATATATACATTGTTTCTTCTCATTTTTCTTACATTTTATTATTTTCTTATTTTTAAAAAATCCAATATTAAAAATCAACTTTCTACCATTAAAAAAATTCCGATTATTAATCAACTTTATCGTTTATTCATTACTTATCGTGTCAGTGCCGAACTTTCATTCTTTTTAAGTAATGGAGTCATGATGAAAAATGTTATCTCAATATTAGAAGGTCAAAATAATGATCAAACGTTAAGTTATATTGCAGCTTGCATTAACCAGGAATTGATTAAAGGTGAACCACTTCCTGATGCAGTATCTAAATTACAATTATTTGAAAAGTCTATGATTCAATTTATGCAACATGGGGAGAAGAATTCGAAGTTAGACAGAGAACTTGAATATTATAGTGAGTATGTATTTAAAAAATTTGAACTAAAGATTTTCAAATTGATTAAAAGTATTCAGCCAATCATTTTTATTGTTTTAGGGTTATTAATTGTCGCAATGTATTTAGTTATTATATTACCGATGCTCCAGATGATGGAAGGCATCCAGTAGGAGGAAAAAGAATGTATCAATTTATTAAAACACATAGTAATAATTTTGCCCGAACTTTTAAAAATCAATTCAGAAAAAATGATGGATTTACATTGATTGAAATGTTGCTTGTTTTGCTTGTTATTTCAGTGCTAATTATTGTGATTATTCCAAACATCGCAAAACAATCTGATAACGTTCAGAATACGGGTTGTACAGCACAAGTGAAGATGGTACAAGGTCAGATAGAAGCATATAAGCTTCAGAATGGAAAGGCGCCAACTTCGATTAATGAACTTGTGCCGGAATTTTTAAAAGAAAATCAGGTGAAATGTAAAAATGGGGATCCTATCAATATTGAAAATGGAGAAGCGGTGGCACAAAAACAATAATGGATTTAGTTATATTGAATCATTACTTGTATTATTAATCATCGTTATCATCATAATCATAATTCCAGTTACAAAATTTGATGAAAATAAAGTGAAAGATGAAGAAATTAACGATGAAATTATTTCGCTTTTAAATTATTATCAGACGAAGTCTTATGAAACAGGTGAAGTCATAGTTGTATCGTTCCCTCCAAGGAGCGATACAATCTATATTCAATCCAAAGTTTTAGGGATTAATAGTAAATATATAATTAAGCAAGGTGAAATATATGAAGGTAATAGTATAGCAAATAGTGAAATCATTTTTAAGAATAATGGAGTTAGAAAAGGTGGTTCGATCAAATATTATATTGGTGAGACACTTTATCAAATCGTTGTACAATTACACAGGGGAAGAATACGAATTGAAAAAGTATGATGGGTTTATGCTGATTGATAGCCTGCTTTCTTTTTCGGTAGTCGCTTTAATTACTTTATCGTTATTGCCGATGTATTTCACGTTATCTCATACATATGAGCAAAAGAAAAAATCGTTGGAAATGTATCGAATAGCATATGTAGAAATAGTCATCAATGAAAGAGGTGGTTTCATTGAAGGTGATCAGATTTGTTATAAGAAAGATAAAGTATACTGCATTAAGAAGAAGTGACGGTTTTACGATGATTGAAATGATGATAAATTTATCGATTATTATAATGATTATGAGTATGTTACCGCTCATTTACATGAATATTTATCAATTAAGCGGTAAAAGTACCGATCATTTTGATGTTAATAATGCTATGTTTCAAAGAGATCTCTATGAAGAATTAAATAATGCTGACTATGTTGAAATAGTTAATAATCAGCTTTGGATATATACTGGGAATGATATTATACAATATCTATATCATAAGCAGCGCATCATTAGAAAGCTCAACCAAGAAGGATATATTATAATGTTAGAAGGAGTAAAAAATGCACATTTTAAAATGGATGATAATGCAGTATTCCTATCTATTGAACGCTTCAACAAACATACAATTACGTATCAAATCATCTGAAGGCTTTATCTTTCCCTCTATGCTGATGTTATTAATGCTTACAATATTTTTTTTAAGTTACTTCAGCACAAGATACATGTTAAAATTTAATACATTAGATAATCTTGAGCATTATTATCTTAATGAAATTATTGAAGCTATTTCACAAAAGAAATAGCTTTTTTAAATAGGGGGTAAGTGATGGCAATTGTATTAATAGGATTTATGGGTGCAGGAAAGACAACCATTGGAGAATTGCTTTCTCGTAAAATGGATTTACCATTTATAGATTTGGATAAAGCGATAGTAGAAAAGGAAAATCTGTCGATTCCTGAAATATTCGAAAAATATGGAGCGTCTTATTTTCGTAAATTGGAACATGATGTATTAAAAACATACATAAACAAGAATATGATCATAGCAACTGGGGGAGGTATTATTGAAAATCCGAACAATTTGGAAATATTACAGAAAAATAATTTAAATATTTGGGTAGATACGAACATTGATACTGTGTATAATAGAATTGTTGGTGATACTAACCGTCCCAATGCTCAGAATAAATCGTTTGAAGAAATTAAAGAGTTGTACAACAGTAGAATTTCACGTTATAATGAAATCGCATACATCAAGGTCTATAATGAGCATGATGTAACTTTAAGTGTTCAGGAAATTCACAATCAAATAATGACGGATGATGAAAATTAGAGAGAATGAGTGATCATCGCCGAAGGGGCAAGCTATATAAACTCTCAGGCAAAAGGATAATTTTCGGACGTAACCTGAAGAAATCAACAGGATAGCATTTGCTATGCTGTTTTTTTATTATATTTTTAGGAGGATAATCATGACTGAATTAAAGAAAACACCATTGTATGACAAATACATTGAAGACGGTGCAAAAGTAATTGACTTCTCTGGGTGGGGTTTACCTGTTCAATTTTCTAGCATTAAAGAAGAGCACATTGCTGTTCGTGAAAATGTTGGAATGTTCGATGTAAGTCATATGGGTGAGATTATTGTTGAAGGTGAAAAAGCTGTAGAATATCTTCAAAGTGTTTTAACGAACGATATTACAAAGACAACTGATAGAAAAGCACAATATACAATGATCTGTAACGAAAATGGTGGCGTAATTGACGATTTAGTTGCTTACAAACTTGATGAAAACAAATATTTATTAGTAATAAATGCGGGTAATACAGACATCGATTTTGAATGGTTGCAAAAACATACCATTGATGGTGTAACTGTAACGAACGTATCGAAAGAATACGGACAAATTGCAGTTCAAGGTCCTAAAGCATTAGAAGTATTAAAATCACAAGTTAAAGAAGATATTGCATCATTAAAAATGTTTGAATTTATTCAAGATGTTGAAATCTTCGGTAAGAACGTTATCTTTAGTCAATCTGGTTATACTGGTGAGCACGGCTTTGAAATTTATTGTGCTGCAGAAGACACAGTTGCAATTTGGGAAGGTTTATTAGATTTAGGTGTTGTACCTTGTGGTTTAGGTGCGCGTGATACATTACGTTTAGAAGCAGCTTTACCATTACATGGACAAGATTTGTCTACTGACATTACACCTTATGAAGCTAAAATGGGATTCAGCGTAAAATTAGATAAAGCCGATTTTATTGGTCGTGAAGTTCTTGCAAAACAAAAAGAAGAAGGTCTAACACGTAAATCAGCTGGATTAGAAATGTTGGAACGTGGAATCGCACGTACAGATTATGAAGTACAAGATAAAGAAGGAAATAAAATTGGTTATGTTACTAGTGGTACTCAATCACCATCTACTGGTCGTTCAATTGCTTTAGCATTGGTTAATATCGATCAAACCGAAATTGGTAATAAAGTATATGTTCAAGTACGTAAAAAATTAGTACCAGCCAAAGTTGTAAAAACACCATTCCATAAAAATTAAGGGGTTGAAAAAATGAGTCATCGTTATATTCCGTTAACAGAAACTGATAAAAAAGAAATGATGGATACAATCGGTATCCAGTCTATCGACGAATTATTCCAGGATATTCCTGAACGCGTCCGCTTTCAAGGGGATTTAAATATTAAACCTCGTAAAGCAGAAACACCTTTATTAAAAGAATTATCTGCGCTTGCAAATAAAAATATTACAAGCGACACACACGCATCATTTTTAGGTGCTGGTGTCTATGATCATTATATTCCTACAGTAGTTGATCATGTTATTTCTCGTAGTGAATTCTATACAGCGTATACACCATATCAACCAGAAATCTCTCAAGGGGAATTACAGGCTATCTTTGAATTCCAGACGATGATTGCTGAACTAACAGGTATGGATTGCGCTAACTCATCTATGTATGATGGCGGAACATCTTTTGCTGAAGCGGCGATGTTAGCATGTGGACACACTAATAAGAAAAAAATTATTGTATCTAAAGCAGTTAACGACCAATCACGTGCTGTTTTACAAACTTATGCAACGGGTCAACATTTAGAAGTTGTTGAAATCGATGTTAAAGACACTGTAACAGATTTAGATGCTTTAAAAGCAGCAATCGATGAAGATACTGCATGTGTTATGGTTCAATATCCAAACTTCTTTGGTAGTATTGAAGATTTAGAAACGATTAAATCATACACAGAAGGTACAAAAGCATTATTCGTAGTATCAAGTAACCCTATGAGCTTAGCATTATTAACACCTCCTGGTGAATTTGGTGCTGACTTAGTTGTTGGTGATGCACAAGTATTTGGTATCCCGGCTCAACTTGGTGGACCACACTGTGGATATTTCGCGGCAACAAATAAATTAATGCGTAAAATGCCAGGTCGTTTAGTAGGTCAAACACAAGATAGTGAAGGTAACCGTGGTTTCGTATTAACTTTACAAGCACGTGAACAACATATCCGTCGTGATAAAGCGACTTCAAATATTTGTTCTAACCAGGCATTAAATGCATTAGCAGCATCTGTTGCAATGAGTGCATTAGGTAAAAACGGTGCCTACGAGATGGCGAACCAAAATTTACAAAAAGCTAACTACATGAAAGAAAAAATGATCGCTGAAGGTTTCACCGTATTAGCTGGTACAACTTTCAATGAATTCGTAGTTAAATTTAACGCACCAATCTCTGAAATCAATGAAAAATTATTAGAAGATGGATTTATTGGTGGTTATGATCTTGGTCAAGTGGATAGCAAGTATAAAAATCATATGTTAATCGCTGTTACCGAGTTACGTACGAAAGAAGAGATCGATATATTTATCGCGAAAGTAGGTGTGTTCAATGCTTAAAGGAAGCTCGCCATTAATTTTTGAACGTTCAAAAGAAGATCGTTTCAGTTATTCATTACCTGAATTAGAAGTTGAAAATAAAAAAGTTGAAGATATTTTAGATAGTAAGTTCATTCGTAAAGAACGCGCCATGTTACCAGAAATCGCTGAATTAGATTTAATGCGTCATTACACTGAATTATCTAATAAAAACCATGGTGTTGATTCTGGATTTTATCCACTTGGATCTTGTACGATGAAATACAATCCAAAAATCAACGAGAAAGTTGCTCGTATGGCTGGATTTGCAGCAGCGCATCCACTACAAGATGAAAAAACGATTCAAGGTTCGTTAGAAGTGATCTATGATTTACAAGAACACTTGAAAGAAATTACTGGTATGGATGAAGTTACGCTTCAACCTGCAGCAGGTGCACATGGTGAGTGGACTGCATTAATGATGATTCGTGCGTTCCACGAAGCAAATGGTGACCACAACCGTACAAAAGTAATCGTACCAGACTCAGCACATGGTACTAACCCGGCATCAGCAACAGTTGCTGGTTTTGAAACAGTTACAGTTAAATCAAACGAATTTGGATTAGTTGATATTGAAGATTTAAAACGTGTAGTTGGACCAGATACAGCGGCTATCATGTTAACAAACCCAAATACATTAGGTTTATTTGAAGAAGATATTTTAGAAATTCGTGAAATCGTTCATGCGGCCGGTGGTAAATTATACTATGATGGTGCAAACTTAAATGCAATCATGAGTAAAGTACGCCCTGGAGATATGGGATTTGATGCAGTTCACTTAAACTTACACAAAACGTTCACTGGACCACACGGTGGTGGCGGACCAGGTTCTGGACCAGTTGGTGTGAAAGCTGATTTAGTACCATTCTTACCAAAACCACATATTATTAAAACTGAAGATGGATTTAAATTTGATTATGACCGTGAACAATCTATCGGACGTGTTAAGCCATTCTACGGTAACTTTGGTATTTACTTACGTGCATACACGTATATCCGTACAATGGGACCAGACGGCTTAAAAGAAGCATCTGAAGTGGCTGTATTAAATGCGAACTACATGATGAGAAGATTACAAGACTACTTCGTATTACCATACGATCGTCATTGTAAGCATGAATTTGTAATCAGTGGTTCTAAACAGAAGAAACTTGGTGTGAGAACGTTAGATATGGCAAAACGTCTGTTAGACTTTAACTTCCATCCACCAACAATCTACTTCCCATTAAATGTTGAGGAATGTATGATGATTGAACCAACTGAAACTGAATCAAAAGAAACATTGGATTCATTCTGCGATACGATGATTCAAATTGCTAAAGAAGCAGAAGAGAATCCAGATATCGTATTAGAAGCGCCTCATGATACTGTTATCGGACGTCTTGATGAAACAATGGCAGCACGTAAACCAGTATTAAAATATTCAGGATCGATCGAAAAGTAATATTGAGTTTTAATATAAGCAAAGCATGAATTCATTCGTGCTTTGCTTATTTATATTAAAAATAAAAAAAACGAGACTAATTTGTCTCGTCAAAAAATTATTAAATTATTTTTTCACTTTTAAATCATATTTCCAGTCTTTATAGCCATTTTTCAGCATATAAAGATTATTGTAGCCGTGTTTTTTCAGCATACGTGCTGCACGATAGCTTGAGATACCATTTGCATCTACAAAGTAAATCGGTTGATCTTTACGTAACCCAAGCATTCTCGTTCTGAATATTGTCATAGGAATGTTTCTTGCACCGTTAATATGTCCGTAATCATAATCTGCTTTTTCACGTAAATCGATGACCTGCGCTTTTCTTAAACCACTTTTGAAGTCATCTTGACTTAATTCTGTAACAGCTTTACGATTGATAGAGTAATTAATTAGAATGTAAACTAACAAAGCAAGAAGTACGATTCCTAAAATATACCACATCGTCATTTTAGTAGTCCTCCTTTTATAATCATAGATTTATTATAGTAATAAAATCATATGATTTCAAAGTTATTTTACATTTATTTTATTTTTATTTGATGTTATTACGTTGGGGAGTTTGATTGAGATGGAAAATAGTAAAAAAGAAGAATGGTTATTTATAAATACGAAGAAAAATGATCCTTATTTTAATATGGCTTTGGATGAAGCATTACTCAATTTTGTTTCAGAAGGCAAGCTGCCTCCTGTTATTCGATTTTATGGATGGAATCCTGCGACACTTTCAATCGGTTATTTTCAAAAATTAGAAAAAGAGATTGATATAGAAAAAGTAAAATCAAAAGGATATGGTTTAGTACGTCGTGCTACAGGCGGTCGTGGTGTACTACATGATAAAGAACTTACATATAGTGTTATCGTACCTGAAGCACATCCTGAAATGCCTAAGACTGTTACTGAAGCATATCGTGTTATTTCTCAAGGTCTGCTTGAAGGATTTATTGATTTAGGCTTTGATGCTTATTTTGCTGTTCCTAGAACAGAAGAACAACGCGCTAAACTGAAAGATCCTAGAAGTTCTGTCTGCTTCGATGCACCTAGTTGGTATGAACTGGTTGTAGAAGGTCGTAAAATTGCCGGGAGTGCACAAACCCGTCAAAAAGGTGTGATATTACAACACGGTTCTATTTTGCAGTCCATTGACGTTGACGAGCTTTTTGACTTATTCACATATCAAAATCCGAGACTTAAAGATAAAATGAAAAAAGCTTTTTATTCTAAGGCAGTCAGTATACAGGATCTAACAGATAAAGAAATAACGATAGAATTGATGGAAGAAGCATTCTTTAAAGGTTTTGAAAAAGGTTTAAAGAAAAAATTAGTCCCTTTTGAAATGACCGATGAATTAAGAGATGAGACGAATCGTTTAATTGAAAAATATAAAAATGATGATTGGACGTATCGAAAATAATTATTCAAAGTTATACATTAATTATTTATAAAGAATATAATACAAAAAGAAAACTGGCACGATTCATACTGTGAATCATGCCGGTTTTTTATTGGAACTGTATTTCATTAAACTGATCGATTACTTTCTGTAAGGTAGCTTTTCCTTCTGAAACAAGCGTCTTATTCTTTTTATCATACCCTTTTTCAATCTTAGAAATCGCTTTTTTCATATGCTTGTTAGCATGTTGAATCTGGTCATGGATTTCTTCAAACGTTTTAGGCGGATTAGCTTTTTTAAATGGCGCTTCATATGTTTGAACCGCATCATCGATAGTTTGTTTTACATCAGATAAACGATCTGACACCAACGCATCTCCTTTCAGTTGATCAATCTTACCTTCTATGTCAGAGTATGTTTTAAATGCGGTTGCTAATTGAGTAGTGTAAGCTTTAAAGTTTTGCGTGTATAAGTCATTTGTTATAGTGTTACCACTTTTGGCTTGTTTGAGTTCGTTATCTATATTCTTTAATGTGTTATTTTTTGAAATATGTTTCATTTTCTCATTTTCAACTTTTTCTTTTAAATGTTCAACTTCTTTAGTTAAAGTATTCTTTTCTTTCGTAAGTTGTTCTGCTTCTGATGGTCCGCAAGCTGTTAGTAGTAGACTAGTAATAAATAGTAAAAATATTTTTTTCATTTTGTTACGCCTCAATTCAAATAGTGTCTTTATATATGTTAACATATATATAATATCATTAGTGTTGCATAAATGAAGATTGAAAATTCAGATATTAACTTTTCTTCGAAAATTTAAAATTTGAAAACACCTAAATAAAGGTAGTAATCATCCGTTTTTT
>CAACWL010000196.1_pt1 | contig 32440 bp, 46 predicted proteins | sample 2275641 | NCBI WGS metagenome assembly CAACWL01 (sample SAMEA5312462, study PRJEB27640) | indoor metagenome | biome: indoor environment; feature: uncontrolled; material: polymer tiles stone | place: Germany | collected 2014-07-07 | reverse complement strand
AAATCAAAGATTATGAAAGGGGTTGGTCAATTATGACTAAGATCAATTTATATATTCAGAACATATATCATTGTAAGGGGGGTATTCCCTCTTAAAAATTTGGAGGACTTATGGACAGAATTATTTTAAAGAAGATTGATGAGTCAAATTTTATTGAATACTTTAATCTAAAGTTAAGCCAGCAACAACTTGAGTACGTTTCTCATCCTATAAGGAGTCTGGCTCAAGCATATGTATATTATAATCAATGTATCCCATTCGGTATTTTTAATGGTGAAGAGAAAATGGTGGGATATGTGATGGTGATTTATGATTTTGACGATGAAGTCTATAATATTTGGCACATGATGATTGATGAAAGTGAACAGAGTAAAGGATACGGTAAAATAGCCCTAAAACAATTAATCGAGTTCATTAGAACAAAGCCGTTTGGAAATTCAGATAAAGTTATCTTGACGTGTAATAAAGAAAACTTCAACGCTATTAACTTATATAAAAAATATAATTTTATAGCTAGTTCTAAAGTGATAGATAATGAAATCGAAATGACATTAAATCTTGCAGATCGATATTGATAATAACTAAGTATTAATTTGATTGTATTCAATGAACTTATAACAAAAAACAATAAAAAAATCAGTAAAGAAAAGAGTTGGTATAGTCGTGAACCAATATCAAATTATAATTATTCAGTATAATCCGAAGTATGCTGAACAAACAGTGGAAATGTGGAGAGATAGTAAGGAACAGGCAATTAATCAGAAAGAAATTCATAGCTTTGCTGATCACGTTTATTTTTTAAATAATGTATTACCAGAAGAGTTTCAAATCAATTTAGCTTTAATTGGTGATAAAGTAGTTGGGATGATTGCTTTTAATGAAAAGGAAATAAGTCAACTTTATATTCATATGGATTATCAAGGAATGGGTATAGGTCAAGCGTTATTAAATGAAGCAAAAGCAAAATCAAGTGGGAGTTTAACACTATATACATTTGAAATAAATGAAAATGCACAACGATTTTATGAAAAGAACGGATTTAAAATCATTGGAAGAGGGCACGAAAATGAAGAAAATCTGCTTGATATTCAATATGAATGGATATCAAAATAAACAATACCAACTTAGATTATAAGTATATTAAAGACTATAGGAAAAGCAATGATATATTGGGATAACGTTTTAGCTCAAATATTTTAAACACGGAACATAATGGAAATTATGTTGATTGGTCCATATGTTGTAAAAAAAAAGATGTTAGAGGAAATTTATATCCCTCTAACATCTTTTATTTTTTGTATAGACCAAGCTTTACTCTAAAGGCAAAATGCATAGCAGCAGCTCCGGCAAATGCTCTCTGTGTTTTAGATAATTTAGGATTAACGGCAGAAGCAGTCATAGATATAATTAATGCTTTGTCACAAGAGCATTTACCCCATCCTTTACTGGAGTAACAATTATCATGTGTTTGACAAATTTTATCAACCGTATTAACGGGTTTTCCACCACTGTTTCCAAGTCCACAATAGTTTCCATATCGGCCAAATGAATAATTTAAAGTCCACTCATTCATTTTATTATTAGTATTATCAAAATTTTGTTTTGAACCTTGTGTTGCTTCGATATTTTTTAATTTGGCTAATTCTTCACCAGTTAAAACGTCTAATTCTGAAAACCCGTCTGTTTGTGCTTTGTTAGAATTGAAAAAATATATATTGTTTTCAAGATATAAATATTCCACTAATTTATCATGATTCTTAACGTTTTGATCAATTAAATTTTGCAATGAAGCTTCATCATCAAATATACAAACATTATATTCATTATTAGCTTCTGAATTAGGATGATCACTCGCATTTGCTATACTTGTTAAGTTTAAAGAGATACATAATAAAGATAAAAATAAAAATGTTATCAATCTTAATTTTTTCATAGCACATTCTCCTTAGTAATTTATATAAATACAATCATTAAAACAGGAAATAGTATCACTAAAAGGTTGATACACAAGGAAACAATAGAAACATATTTTTTACCTTCCCAACTAAGGGAATATGCGCTTGTAAATAAAAGTATTGTAGCTAATACAAGGGGTACACCAAATGGAACTTCAAAAAATGAATCATGCGGACCATCAGGTAAAAACATAGTAATAATTGAATAAACAAGATTTAAGAAACTAATAATTAATATTACAATCTTTTTTGAGTTATTATTGTTCATCACTGAACACCTCCTTCTTACAATTAATATTATAATTTCGAATAGTTATTATCATCACTTTAAATGGATTTTTAAGGTAAATTTAAAATTTTTTGACATTTTATAGACTGATGTATAATTAGCTATTACATATTTTAATGTAACATAATGGTAATTATGTTACTTACAAAAAATATTTGTAATATTTTTACATTTGTGTTTATAATTAATCATTAAAATATAAGGAGTATTGACATGAACAATATTAAAAACATTTTTATTATCATTATATTTTTAAGTTTAATGCAAGGCTGTTCTTTAAATAAACCAAGTGATTATGTTGAAGTTTGGAAAGTAAAAGGAGATACTGCAACAATTGAAAAGAAAATTGAAGATGAAAAACTAGTAAAAGAATATGATAATTTTTTTGAAAAAATAACTAAAAAGAAAAAAATAGAAAAAAATATTAATTCATCTTATAAAATTATACACGTGTATGAAAAGAAAAGTTTAGCTAAACATGAAATAGAAATTGATAATAGTAAACGCTTTGTAAAAGCTAAAAATAACGTTTATGTTTTAACTGATTCTGAATATAACGATTTAATCAAATTACTTAAAATAAAAAGCTGATCCATTGAACATCACCCTGTCAAGTAGACACTTAAAAAAATAAAACTTAGTTACTCGGCTGCGCTTGTATTAGCGCAGCCATTTTTAATGAAATACGATCGCCATTAAAAAATTTAATATACTTTCTAATCTCTTTTTTAGCTTGATCAAAATCCTCAAAAATATATTTTTTACTTTTAAAAATCTCCGATTTTAATAAACCCCAAAACCCTTCCATTGGACCATTGTCTATGCATCTGCTAACTCTAGACATACTTTGTATCATTTTAGCTTCTTTCAGTTTTTTATTAAAATTTCTACTTGTGTACTGAAACCCTCTATCACTGTAAAAAATAATACCTTCAGTCTCATTTTCTTTTTTAGCTTTATTAAATGTATTAAAAACTAATGGATTATCATTTCTTCGTGAAACTTCATAACTCACAATCTTTTTAGAACCTAAATCATAGATTGCACTAAGGTATACTTTTTTGCCGTTTCTTAATTTGAACTCTGTCACATCTGTTAACCATACTTTATTTGGCTCGTTTTGTTGAAAATCTCTATTTAACACATTTAAAGCAGTTGTTTCTGGAGTACTACGGATGTATTTTTTCTTTTTCTGGCGGATCAAAGCTTTAATATTATATTTTTGAGTGATTCGTTGTACTTTTTTATGGTTAACCTGATATTCAGTAAATAGTCTTAAATAGATATAAATTCTTCTGTAACCGTAAGTACCACCAGACATGTTGTATATTCGAAGAATTTCATTCTTTAAATTTTCATTTTCAATTTCAGTGCTTGGAATTATTCTATTTAACCATTTGTAATAACTTGATCTTGAAATACCTAGAGCGTCACATATCCATTTAATAGGATATCTTTCTTTTAGTTCAGTTACAGTTTTATATGATGCTAATTGTTTAACTTTTGATTCATCAACTGCCTTTCGATTTGTTTTCTCTTTTTTAAAGCTTCATTCTCTAGTTCTAGAAATTGATTTCTTGATTCTAATGCTTTTAATTTCAATTTCAATTGTTCCTCAGTACTCAATGTTTCTGTAGGTTTTCCTTTTCCACGTCCATCTATAAGTCCTGTTTCACCATGTTCATTATATTTTTTCACCCAGCTATAAACCTGAGAATATTTCACTTTGAAATTCTCAGCAGTACTTTTGTAATCAAATTCGTTACTTATACAATAATTTACGATTTCAATACGCTCTTCTAAAGTAGTTTTTCTAGCTTTCATATTATATACCTCCGGTTTTGGAGAATAAGTTTTATTCTCTTTTCCTTCAGTATACTTTATTACCCACTTACGTATAGTTTCATGAGATGGAATGTTATATTCTGCTGCTAATGTTTGAAATGATTTGCCCGTTTGAATATACTCATTAATAACACTTTTTTTAAATTCTGAGGTATATGAATGATTATTTTTTCTTGATTTAAGAGAGTAAATACCATGTTCTAAGTATCTTCTATATTCAGCTGCGAGTGTAACTTTATTAATATCCAAACCAAACTTATTTATGACACTGCTAAATGAATTTCCGTCTTCATACAAATCGAAGATTTGTTGATATTTATCAAGTGTAATTTTCTTTTTTCTCAAATTAAAAACTCCCTATAAAGTTTTCACTTTTTAAGTGTCTACTTTATAGGGAGCATATCACATTGTGATTGGCTTTTCTTTTATTCTCAATAATATAACATAATGGAAAAATATATTATTTGTCAAAGATGAAAAACGGTAAATAGTTTATGGACTATTTACCGTTTTCTCATTTTAAACTATTTCCATTTAGGTTTAGAATTTTTTTCATTACCACGTTTAAAGTTACCTGTTGCTTTTGCTAATAAAAGTTGTACTTCAAATTCATCGAAATCTACTTCTTCCATTCTTTCTATTAATTGTTCTGCTTTATTTTCTTTTAAAATAACAACAGGTTTCCCAAAATAGAATATCCTCACAGTTTTCTTCTTTGTAATATTATAAGTAAATGGTTGTTCCTCTAATTTATTGCGACGGTCAATATTATTCATCATTTTTCTCCTATATTCAACATATTTAACTATTTATAATTGAGATACAGGAATTTTCTTTATTTAATTGTACACCCCGTATCCCTTATTGATGTAAACATATTAAAAACTTTCATCAAATCGCCCCCTCTTATACTTCATTAAAATTAATTATAGCATTTCGCCGATAGTAAAATTAAGCTAGACAACTAAAAAAGAGCCATCTGTGATAAGCTCAATATGTATTTCCGACTAAAGAAGACATAAGGAGCCTATCACAAAATGACTTATACACATCTTACCACGGATGAACTTGCGTTCATAGAAACTTATTATCATCAAAAACTTTCTGTTTCAGAGATATGCAGGAGAACCCATCGTTCAAGACAGACAATTTATAATGTAATCAATGCTTTTAAGACAGGACTTTCAGTCCTGGATTATTACAAGAACTATAAAGAAAGAAAATCACGTTGTGGTAGAAGAAGTATCGTACTTCCGCAGAATGAAGTGAATTATGTTCAAGAAAAAGTTGCCGACGGCTGGGCTCCTGATATCATCATAGGCCGAAAAGATCAGCCTATAAGCTGTTCAGTAAAAACACTCTATAGAATGTTTAGGGACAACATCTTTCCTGTTACTTCTCTGCCTATGAAAGGTAAAAGAAAGCCCAACGGGCATCATGAAAAAAGAGGTAAACAAGCCTTTAAGCGGCATATATCAGAAAGAATTGATGAATTTCCGAATTTCCATCAGGAATTCGGCCATCTGGAAGGTGATACTATTGTAGGTCGTCATCATGGCAGTGCTGTAATCACTCTTGTTGAAAAGTATCTAAGCTGATCATCACTATTCGTCCTGAAGGTCGCAAAGCAGGTGACATTGAAAAAGCCCTTGACTCTATGTTTTCAGCTTTACCTGCCCACCTCTTTAAATCCATTACTTTTGACTGTGGCAAAGAATTTTCTAACTGGAAGTCAACATGTAATCAGCATGATATTTCTATCTTTTTCGCTGATCCTGGAACTCCCTCACAGCGAGGTCTTAATGAACATTCAAATGGAATACTTAGAAGAAGTGGCTTAGATAAGGAAATGGATTTTAACACAGTCACTGATGATTACATTATCAACATCGCTCAGAAGATTAATAATCGTCCAAGAAAATCACTTGGATATCGAACACCACTGGAAGTATTTATGAGCTTCATCGAAGATGAACAATTGTCTAGCTTAATTTGACAAATGAAATGGTTTAATAAAATATCTTCAGAATGTTTATCTAATGGTAAATAATCTTTGGGATCTAAACGTACATGAACTTTGTTATTTAAATCACCAGTTGATAAGAAACGTTTCATTCTGCCTTTTTGATCTTTCCTATCTAAAATTATCATTTCTTTTAAAAAGGTATTTATATACAAGCCTCTTAATTGAGCAATTATAGTCGAGAAATCAATTTGTTTGTTAGTTATAATAACTTCAAGCATTTGTTCTTTAAGTCTTTGAAGTTCAAAAAATTTAGCCTGTTCGATATTTTTTATTATTTGTTTATTGTTTTTTTCTAACTCATTCTTCTGAAGTTCCTGTACTTTTCTTGCTTCTTCCATTTCTTCTCTTTGTAACTTTAAATCCCTGTTTTGCATTAATGCAGTGATAATAAGCATTAAAAATGCACAGGCGGAAACCAAACTTTCATCAAAAATAGTATTTCCAGCTTCATCAATTTTTTGAAAATAATTAAGTAATAATATGGTTACACAACCAACACTTGAAATAGTAAGTAAGATACTTAGCCAGTTTATTTTATTTTTCTTTGTATTTTCAGTATGTTCTAATTTCAAAATGATCTCCTTTAATTATATTTGTTATAAAATATGCATTTTAGTATAGATATTTAAAAACTATTAATTTAGCAAATAAAATATCAAGATAATTAAAACCTTAATGTAGATTCTTTGTTGATAAGAACAATAATATTATACCAATTATTCCATAAAAAATAACAAGTATCATCATATTAAAACTTCCTAATAATGTGCCCATAATTAGTCCACTACTTGCTAACATATTTGCACCACTATTACCAATTGAGCTAAAAGCAAGATAGCTTCCTTTTTGATCTTCAGGCATAAATCTAGCTTGTAGAACTGAGTAGACAGGTGCAAACATTAATTCACCAAATGTGGCAATAATTATACATAATATTAAAATATAAATATTCAATGAATAGTGTGAAACGCCATAACTGATAATATATATCAAAACTCCCAATATAAGAATAAATTGCTCATTAAATTTTTTAAATAGATTTCCTATTATAAAAGTAGACGTAACAACCATTATAGTATTAATTATTGTCATTATATTCATCATTCTAATTCCATTTATTTCGAAATCTCCAATAAAAATAGATTTAAATTCATCATGCAAATGAACACCAATATAATTAGATAATGCAAATTCAGCTGAAGAAATAAAAATAAGAGAAGTAGTATACATTAAATATTTCCTATTCTTAGCAACAGAATAATAGTTAGAAAATATATCTTTGATAATATTATTGTGTTTTTTAGCCTTTAAATTTATATGTGTTTCACTTAACAAAAATAAATATGAAATAAAATTTAATATTGAAATACATACAATACCAATAAAAAGAAATTATTTATATTTTAGATAAAATAATCCACCTATTACTGTACCTAATGCAAGTGAAAGGTTGTAACTCCAAGCACTGTAAAGATAAACTTTCTTTCTATTTCCTTCATTTGTATCATCAATAATCATGGCTTCTAAAGCAGGGTGTCTAACAGCATTACTGATACTACTTATAAAGAATACAAAAGCTATACCCCAAGCAAAATTTATACTTGGCATAATAAATATGGCAATTAATGACATGGATAAAATATAAATAAATTGCCCAAAAAGTAATTGTTTTTTCCTACCTAACCTATCTGTAAAATACCCTCCAAAAAATCCAAAAAATAAACGTAAAAAAATTCCGACAGTCAATATTATACCAGCAGTAGCTTTATTTATTTCATCAGAAAAATATAATGCCATGAAAGGCATAGCACTAGATACAATCGTACTATCTAGAAAATTTGTTATTAGTCTAACTCTAATATTTGTAGAAAAATTAAAAAATTCCATTGTAAATTCCCTCCTGATTTTATATAACTCTCTAAATTGATTTAAAAGGTTATAATTTATATTATACGCTTTGACTCTAACTGTCAAAGTATATTATAATGGTTATATGAAAGGGTGATTAAAATAAATAGATTAAATAGTGATTTAACAGCAAAGTTGGGGGAAAAATTATGTTTAGATTTTGTAAATACTGCTAGTTGGCATGAAAGTGAAAAACCAATTGAAAATTTAAATGATATTGAGACATTTATTGATTGGTGTGCATTTATGGGAATAATTGATGACAGTTCTAAAAATCAATTTTATTTATATTTAAGTGAGGATAGCTTCAATAATAATCAAATACTAAATGAAATAATCGAAATAAGAGAAGTTATTTTTAGAATTTTTAGAAACATTGCATTTAATGAAGAATACAAAAATGAAGATATGATAAAACTTATCAATTATTTGCCAAAAATTTATAAAGATGTTGATTTAACAAAGAATGATTACAATTTTACAATTCGTATTAAACCAGATGCCAAAAATATTATAAGTCTGATATTTCCTGTCATTCAATCCGCAATTGAATTATTGACCCAAGAAGATATGAATAGAATAAAAATTTGTGGTGGAGAAAGATGTGGATGGTTGTTCTACGATACAAGTAGAAATAATAGCAGAAAATGGTGTTCTATGGCAGATTGTGGAAATAGAGAAAAGTCAAAAAGACACTATTATAAAAATAAGAAAGGATGATTTGAAATGAGTGGTATAGAATCAGTTATAAAATTATTAAGAGAAACATTTTTAGGAGTTGAAAAAGGAGGAACACAATATATCGATTCAGGAAAAAATTCGGGTTTGTTTAGTTTAATTAACAATTTAAGTGCTGAAGAAGTTTCAAAAAATATTAATGGTACAACTATTGCTGCACATGTAGATCACACGAGATACCACATTAGTTTAATTAATGAGTCAATTAAGGGAAATAATCCTGAGCAGGATTGGGATAAAAGCTGGAAAATAAAAAATGTAAACGAGGATGAATGGGAACAGATTAAAGAGAAATTAGTAGATGAATTTAATTTACTAATAGAAAATACTAATGATGAAGTGAATAATAATCAACTTGAATTTATGTCTAGCTTAGCACATTCTGCCTATCATTTTGGAGCCTTAAAACAAATGGTTAAATTTTTAAATTAATAAAAATAAAAATGTAAATTATGAAGAGAAAAATAATGGGTTTTAATAGGTAAGTTTTATCATGCTTTATTTTAACATTTATTGATATTTTACAAAATGAATATTCCGTCTAATAAGGGTACACATTAAATATACAATCTATTTTTCATGATTTATGGTATTATTAGTGTATAGTTTAAGTGTATAGTAATAGGAGAGAAAAAAATGAAGATTGGGTATGCGAGAGTTTCATCTAATAGCCAAAATTTAGATAGACAAATTGAAATTTTAAAAGAGAACGGTTGTGAAAAAATATTCACAGAAAAAGTAAGTGGTAAAAATATTAAAGATCGTCCAGTATTTAATGAAGCATTAAATTATATTAGAGAAAAAGATATTTTTACAGTTGAGAGTTTAGATCGTTTGGGAAGAAATTACAATGAAGTTATTGAAACAATTAACACACTAAAAAAGAAAGATGTTCAACTTATTATCACTAGCTTACCCATTATGCAGGAGATTATAGGAAATGAATTGATGGATAGGTTTGTCAAAGATTTAATTATTCAAATACTCGCAATGATTAGTGAACAAGAACGTGCTGAAAGTAAAAGACGTCAAGCACAAGGTATAGCACTAGCTAAACAACGTGGTGCTTTTAAAGGTAAACCTTTAATTTATTCACCTAATTCACGAGATCCACAAAAACGTACTATATATTATAAAATCGTTGAAGAACTAAAGGAAGAATTACCTATTAGTCAAATTGCTAAAAGAAATGGTGTAACCAGAACAACAATATACAGAATAAAAAACTCACTAAATTTAATGTAGTGAGTTTTTATTGAAGATAGTTTTAATTAAATTTTTAAAACCTAAGTATATTACTGGGTGTATCATTTAAGTATGCTCGGTGTATAGCTGAACTTGAACCATAGATATTTAAATCTTCTGCGTGTATAAAGTCTTGATCATCCGTTAGAATACTATGAATATCATTTGTTTTAGCAATTGCAATATGCTCAGAGTCCGGCAAAGTCATACCTGTATTTACAGAAATAGAATATTTCATTCGATCAACCTTAGTATTATTTACTGATATTTTATCTGAAAACATGCTTAGTGTATTAGATTCAAAACTTACCACTTCGTTATATGCAGTAGAAAATAAAGATTTTGCATCATTTTTAGATATTTGTTTAGTATTTGTCAGTTGATTAGCACTTTTAAAACTATTCTGTAATTCTTTATGTATTTTAATAATCATTTCATCCAATGAATGCTGAGAATAAACTAAAATTGAATCATTACTTTGTACTGCACTAATAAATTGATGTAAATATTGTGTTGGTGATATATTTTCGTTATTATACAGATTTATCAAAACGTTCGAGTCCATATATATAAAGTCATCTATTAAATTTGTATTAACAGAATTTCTAGTAGAAATAAATACTGATCTATTAGTCATATCTAACACTCTCCTTACTTGTTATCATGACTAACGGTTTCTGTTTACTTAATACTTGCTGAACATCATTTTTTTTCTTCGCATTTTTCTTTGTGGCTTTCTTTCTTAACTCTATAATTTCTTCTTTAGAGTATGCTTTTAAAAACATTTTTCTCACTCATTTTCATTTATATATTTATAAAATAGTTTCCCATCCAAACTAGTAATCTTTTCAAAAGAAGTTTCTAATTCATGTTTTATTTGTTTTAATTCATTTTCTTGGTGTTTTGAACCTAATATTATATTTTTATATATATTTTTTTCTGATATATTTGTGTAATTAGGTTCATATTTAAATCTTATTTCGAATTTATCATCTCGGTAGCGATACTCTTTGCCTTCACCTAATAAATTTATATCTAATTCTTTGAGTTCTTGTTCTTGCTTATTAAAATTAATTTTTTCAGATAGTAAATCCACATAAATAATTTCAAAAAATGAATACTTTTCTATCAACAATTTATTTAACATTAAAATAAATAATTCACCAATATTATTACTAAATTGGATATCCTTCAACAGGTTAGAATCAACATTTTGAAATAAAATTGTGATTCTATCTTGATTTACATCTACATTCACTCCATCAGGAAATAATCTTTCTATTTCAGGCCTTAAATTCATTATACTTTGTTGTTTAAGTGAACTTATTTCACCTATATTAGTAGCCACTGTTACATTTAAATCCATAGCTTTTCCTCCTAATTGTATAAATGTGTTTATTAAATATAGTGTAACACATCCAAATCTACTTTATTTAAAAATATTCCTTTTTGAATTTCATAATCAAAATATTTTTATTCTAAATCTAATAAATACTTCAATTACTTATAGCTATAAAACAAAATATTAACAATTGTGTAAATTTGATTTTGAGATGAGTTATGTAATTATAATTACATAACTTAATCCATATAAAACGTTAGTTTTCATTGATCTTCTAGATTGATTATATTTCATTTAATTAACTGTCGTTTTTGTAAAACTAAAAGATTTTAATATCTTGCTAATTTTAACAATTATACTATCATCTTCTTATTCGATATAATATTAACGCTGAGTAAAATACGTTATTCCATTTATTTTCAAAACTTCTTACTGCATATTTTACATCAAATATTTCATATTTATCATCATTATATTCTAACCATTCATTTATCGCATTTTGTAGTTTTACTTTCGATTTTTCTTCTAATATATAAACACGTGCCATCTTAATTACACATCCTTTTTATATTTTTGTTTTTAATTCTTATTTAATGATATCAACTTTACTCTCAATCAGTTCTCCAGCATATTCAATAGGCTCATTATCTAATACAGTAATATTTTCAATTTTACTATCTAACATTATTCTCACTCCTTTTTTCTTTTGTTCTTGTGCATATTCCATAAATTTAATACTGTCCAATCGATTATATTCATTGATAAGTTTTAACTGTTTTAAATCCGAATGTGTTAATATTACTTCTTTCATCTTATTCACCTCATTTATTGGAGAGATTCATCTTGTACTTGCAATAGTGCTAAGCGATACATTGTTTCAAGGTCTGACTTGTTTTTATTATTCAACTGCTTTTTTTCATCAGTGTTTAAACAGTTAATAATACTGATTCACTCTATTAAATGTGCTTTTTCTTTATCATATGACTTTAACAACAAAGATCACTCCTTTTGTTTATTAGTTCGTTTCCCTTCAAGCTGTTCTCCATATCTAATTAAATCTTCTTTTAAATACAAAGTAGTCTTAGATTTACTTACGTTTTTATCATACAAAGTAATAAAAGGTTCTACATACTTTCTTGAAGCTGTTGTTACAAATTGATTTTTAGTTTGTTTTGTATAATAATGTGCATCACTATAACGTACACAGTTTTCCTCAACCCATTTTTTAATTTCATTTTTGTCCATATCTATACCTCTCTAAACTAAATATTATTAGTTTAACATTATCATACTTTTCAAAAAGGATACCTAGTTTTTATTGCATCAATATGTCTTTGATATGTTTTTAAGTTCTTCATACAACTTTTAGTGTTATCAGCTTCAATTTTATATAACGTATCAACATGTAAAGGTAATTTATTAACATCTAAGGTAAATATTACCTTCCCCCTATCGTTCCTCAGAGTGTGTATTCTATTTAAATACTCCTTTCTGATTTGACCTGTTGCCAATTCTTCCTGATACTCAAAAGTTATAATTTCAGCAAGATCATCTTTTATTTCTAATTCAAATACTTCGAATGACTTAAGGGATTTTACAAATACACAATAAATATTCATAATTCAACTCCTTACTTATATTGTACAATATATATCAAAAATAGCTATGTATTACATATCTAAAGTTACAAAAAAATACACCCTCTCTATCAATAGAGAAGATGTATCATTAATAAATTATTTGAAAAGATTTAGCATAATAAATAATACGTCAGGACCTGGGCGATATGCCATAATGGTCATTAGACCAGCTATAGCAGAGAACATCAAACCACATTTAACTAATAATTTTTCACTTGATTAAGCCTCCCTTTCTATAGTGTCTCTTACATTATCCATCATTTCTTCTATAGATGAACTAATCTATATATCTTTGCATGATAATAGTAGTTCGACATTGATAAAAGAACTTTTATTACGATTGTTTTAGGTAGTGGATTTTTATCTATCATATTAAATATACGATCATATAGTTGATGTATTTCTCTTTCAGAAAAATCTTCACGTAATATAATAGACATTGTATTTAATATTTGTATTTCTAAATTAGGATCACTAACTTCAGATTTTATCGAATCAGCTTTTTTGATATATTTTTTTGCATCCTCTATATTTTCATCACATCTATACAATACAACAGATTTAATCCAGTATTTTATTTTCTTCTCATACTCGGTCTTAAATTCTACTGTCATGTCATCTACAAATTGTTTTAATGTTGGATAATCGGCATATTCAATACAGTAGTATACCCTTTTCTTAAATTCTTCAAGGTTATAACCTTCTATACCTGAATACAAATAGTTTAAATCTATATCTAGTTTCTTAGCAAAAAGATCTAATATATGAGATGTCGGTGTATGTTGACCTTTTTCAATTCTACTTATATTGCTTTGAGTACATATACCTCTTGCAAGGTCAGCTTGCGATAAACCCCTACTTTTACGCAAGTCCTTCAATCTTACTCCCAATGGTTTCATAATTAGAATACCTCGTCTATATATTTAAATTTTATAGAAATTTCTGATTATTTAAATAATACCATAAAATAACATAGAAATTATTACTTAATTATATAGACTGTATTGCACCATTCAATCATTTTTTTTGTACTCTTTTAAATACTTTGAAATCGAAACTCTTGATATACCTAATTCTTCTTGCATTTCGCTATAGGTTGCATTGTTATGATACATTTCTATAAGTCTTTCTTTAACATCATTTGATACTTTTGGTCGCCCTTGTTTCTTTTTACGAGTGTTTTTCGTTAACTTATTTCTTCTTACTATTACTTCTCTTTCTGCATCCTTTAGCATTTCAATGACATTAAAAAAATTCTTGTTATTAGCTGTATCAAGTTGTATATCTATTACAATTAACCTGATATTTTCCTTATTAAATGTCTTTAACAGATTGATTAATTTAGTTATAGATATATTTAATATTGAAAGTTTGTAAAAAATAACTGTGTCACCAGGTTCTAATATATGTAATAAATTATCAAAAGATGTACTACCTGAATTATTGTCTGAACTTTCAACTATTATTTTGTCTGGATTATAAGTCTTTAATAACTCTAACTGCTTATAATATTGTGTTTCTATGTTGAAAGCATTAAGATAAGCATACTTCATTGTCATTCCTCTATTCTATAATCATTACTATTATCATACTATATTATAATAGAAGGAACGACTATTTATTTCTTAAGTTTATGATCGCATCACGATCACATAATATTACATTTGTAGCGTTTGCTAGTTCCTTAGCTTGTTTAGTAAAGTATGAGTTTGTAAATACATAGGCTTCATCTGCTTTGTAAAATGCTTGTGCTGAATATATCTCCATCACAGATTTAACTCCTACTTTTCCCTTATATCTTTTTGCCTGTATAACAATTTTTTTGTTACCATTCTGCATTATTAAGTCTGCACCATAGTCATAAGAAGATTTTGTGACATTAGAACGATACCCTTTTGAATAAAATAATGCTTCTAAATAATTTTCAAATTCTTGTCCAGTCATGCGATCTACTTCATACATTTTGGCGTTTGCAAGTATTCTCTTATTTCTTCTTCGTATTTCAAGCCTTATTTTTGAAAGTATTAAATATAGAATGAATACAGCAAAGCATATGAATATTATCATTTCTTTATACTCATTCATTCTATCGCTCCATTTCATTATTTTTTTGTTGAATTTTTTCTGTGCTTTTTTCTGTATCTCTTTCTACAAATTTTGGTTTTATAAGTGGTCTTTCTAAAGATATGTTATTTTCCTTTACATGTTGCAAAACTTCATTCCAATCCTTAGTAGTGCTTATATAATCAACCTCAAAAGTTTCATTTTCAAATAACTTTCTTAAACGATTTCTATTCCCCTTGTCATCATCTATTTTATAGCTCTTATCAATCATTTTATCGTATATATGCCATCCTGTTACTTCCTCTTGAATTTCAAGTCTATCATGTTTGATTTTTAAATTATTTTCCTTTGCGTCATTGTTATCAATAGTTTTGAATAGTTCATTAATACTATTTTTCTCATTTACCTTCTCTTTTACAAATCGAGGTGGTTGAGAAATATAAAAATCAATCTCTTTTTCTCCTAATTGAAGTGGTACACACATTTTGTTTGTCGCTTCTCTGCCTGTTCTGTCATTATCCAGACATAAAACAATATTTTTAGGTGGCTCTTTTGTATCATCTACTATATCTTTAATAGCTTGATACATCGTTTTGGGTTTATCTGCACCATTTAAAGATATAAATCTACTGTTTTTAGGTTTATATATTGAAGCATATGATAAAGCATCAATATTTGATTCAAAAACAAAAATACTTTCCGGTTTACCAAAAGTAACTGAAAAGCCCCTATTTTCAGGAACTCCTGATGCTATTTTTTTGAAATGGGAACCTTCAACTATACCTCTTTCATCATGTCCTATAATTTTACCGTGTCTATTCCACATAAACGCTAAATTATTCACTTCAATTTCCTTTCCATTATCATTACTTATCTTTTTAGACGTTTGTCTTATCATACCTTTATCTATTAGAGCTTCTACTAAATCTGGATTTATTTTTCTTTCGTTGACTAAATAATCCTCAATTTTACTGGTGTCTTTAGTAATATAGGTAGGATCATATTCATAAGGCTTTTCATTATGAACGATTTTTTCTATCGGTTTGACAGATTCAATCATTTCATCCATTGTTTCTGTAACATCTTTTACTGCTTCTCTGAAATTCATACCATAATATAGTTTCGCAAAACCTATAGGACCGTATGCACCTTCACCACGACTATACCAATTCATTTTATTATAATCCTTACTTGTCGGATCAGCGTTTATCTTAAATGAATCATGATCTACAAGCTGATACTGTCCTTTTCCAATACTTTGCACTAAAATACCCTTTTTATCTAAATAATCTAGTACATTCATATCATTTGCTTTTTTAATTAGGTCTGGTGGCAATGCTCTATTTTTAACTGAGTAATTCTTTTTATCCTTTGAATTTTCCATCTATTATTCTCTCCTCAAAAAAAGATGCTTAGTTATACAACTAAGCATCTTAAAAATTATTTATATTTAATTTAATATCGCATTTTGTACATCTTCTGAGGCTTCTGTAATTTTATATTTCTTCAACAACTTTCCTTTTACTACTACTCTCGCTGTTCCTTCTGGATCAGAACAAGTTACTAATGTTATAAGATTTTCTCCTGGTACATCATCGACAACATTGCCATTATTTTCTGATACTACTGATACTTTAGTAGTAACATATTCATATACATATCGTTTATCTGAAAGATAAATTTCATCATATTCTTTCATACGTGATACTGGTGTAAACAGTGAATTATAATCAATCATATGATGTCCAGCTATCGCAAAGTTTCCTTCACCCATTTTTTGATTAGGTTTCATAGTACCAGATGCTACATCAAGATTTTGATTAGTCAGTCCTTCTAATACTGCTATATTTAATTCAACATTAGGTACATATAGTTTTCCTATTACATAATCCTGATTTATTTTCACATCAATAGGTACTCTATCTACACTTCTTATCGTATCTGCATCATAAGATAGATTTTTATCATAAGATGTGGCTTCTCCATAATTAGCTTCACCTAAATTTTTTAAGGTTTCTTGTATGCGCTTTTGATTTTCTTCTATTTTACTTGCATCAAGTTGATTAACGCTTGCATTAGCTTTGTCGATCGCATGTGGCATAATATAATGTTCTATTGTATAAGGTGCTAAACAGATTGTTAGTCCTAAGAACATAATGCAAATAAACATGATTTTTACTAATCGTTGTTTTGCTTTTTTGTAACTATACATTTCTCTTTGTTTTTCTAAACTTGTCATTATTAATTCTCCTATCTATTTAAAAATAAGATTAGTAACACACATGCATTAAAACTAGAGTGTGTAAGTATTACTAACCAAAGTGTATTTGTACGTTTATAAAGAAAGCAATATAATAATCCATTAAGTATTAAAGGAATAGTCATTATATTACTTTGACCATGTATTAAACCAAATAATATAGAACTGAATAAAGCACTATAAATGCTAAAAGGTTTAATCCATATTTTTTTAAATAATAAGAATCGGAAAATTAATTCTTCAATTATAGGTGACATCACAAGTGTAATGATCAGTATGAATGGATTAGAGATCATTTCTTCTAATCTAGCTTTGCTACTGCTAGTACCTTGAATACCTAATGAATTACAAATCATCGCAAATACTACTTGTATTAAAAGTAAACCAAGTACACCTCCGATATAATACGTTATTTTTTTTTTCATTCTCTTTACTCCTTTTAACTTCTAATTTATTACTATTATATATTAAAAAAATACATTTAGCTATGTATTGCATAGCTAAATGTATTTTTATTTCTTAAATTTTGGTACAAGTTTATACTCATCGTTTATTATTATTTCAGCATCAAAAGATTTTTTTGACCCTTTTAATCCTTTTATATTGCCAGTTGTTCCATTACTCAAAAGTTTTTCTACTTGCTTCTCAGTAAGTTTCTTACCAAACACTACGCTATTCAACGTAAAACCACAGCTACGATCCTCACATGCATAAAAGTCATACTTAGGTGTTTTAATATGTTTTACATGATTTGATTTACACTTAGGACATTTACCAATATATTCAGCTTTATTCATGTTGGTAATAGATTCACCTTTAACATTGTTACTGATTAAACCTGGTAATTCTTTATAAAATAATGTAATAAATTCTTCTATACCTGAGATAAAGTTATTTTGAGTTTCCTGTCCTTTTGAAATCATTGACAAACGTTCTTCCCATTCTCCTGTCATTTCTGCACTTGAGATTAATGATCCCCCTAACGCTTCACATAATATTTTACCTTTATCTGTTACTTTTAATTTTTTATTTTCAACTTTAATATAACCTTTATCAATAATATTTTTTACAATAGCACCTCGCGTTGCTGGTGTACCAATGCCTGATGATAAATATTCTTTCATTTCATCGTTTTCTAATGTCTTTCCACATGTCTCCATTAATCCTCCTTCGCCACCTAATGATGCTTCTGTAAGATATGAAGGTGGTTTTGTTTTACCTTCTTTTCCAGTAATATTTAATTCTAAATATTCACCTTTAGTAAAAACAGGTAGTGTTTGCTGTACTTCCTTTTCTTCTTCATTACTTAGATTTTTCCAACCCAATACTTTTGGTGTATTACCAGACACTTTGAATTTCGTATTATTCACTAATACGTCTACCTTCGTCTGTTCATAATGATAATCATCAGCAAAAATTGCCATTGTTTGTTTAACTACTGCATCATAGATATTCTTTTCATCTTTTGTAAAACTATTATACTGATCAGCTGTAGGAATTGTTTTAGTTGGAATTATCGCATAATGTTCTAGCACCTTATCATTGTCTACATACGTCTTTCTTGGTTCAGTATACTTAACTTCAAAATCCATATTTAGTAATGACTTATAGTTATCTATATTATTTTTCAGGTAATCAAATTCAGCAGTAGTTATCAGATTACTATCTGTTCGTGGATATGATAAATATCCTTTATCATATAATGATTGAACATAACTTAATGTCTGATCTAAGCTATATCCCCACTTGTTATTTCCTACCTTCTGAATACCACCTAGTTTAAATAACTTAGGTGCTTTAGTAGATTTGGCTGTAACAGTGACATTTTCAACAGTTCCATTCGCACTATTTAATCCATTATCATTAATATATTGTTGTAATTCCGTATTAGTATCTAATCTAATATCACTTTTCAAAGTATATTTGATGCTATCTTTCTCACCCTCTGCAATTAAATCAAAATATATTTTTTCTTTAAAATTCTCTATTTCTTTTTCACGATTATACACCATAAATAATGTCGGCGTTTGTACTCTACCAACTGAAAATGCACCATCTGTTCTAATACCTTTATTTTGTAACAATATAGTTGCCATCCTAGTAAAATTCATCCCAACTAAATAATCACTTTTCCCTCTTGTTTCAGCTTCTACATAATATTTATATGTTTCTTTTCCATCTTTTAATTTTCGGAAAAAGTTTTTAAGTTCATTAGGTTCTTGTGTATTCGCCCACAAACGCTTTATTGGTACATTTTTAATTCCTAATAAATTTAAAACATAATATGCAATTGCTTCTCCTTCTCTGTCTGGGTCTGTTGCAATAATTATTTGATCATTTGCTGATAGAGATTTTAATAGATTTTTCATGGCATTAAACTGATCTTTCACAGAATATTTTGATTGATATTTAAACTGTTTCGGTAAAAACGGTAAATCTTCTAGTTTCCACTTAGAATACTTTTCATCGTATTTATTCATAGGTGCTAATTCAACTAAATGTCCCACACACCATGTAATAAATACTTCACCTGGAAAAATATCCGATTTTCCTTCTAAGTACCCAGATTTACGATTGAAATTTCCTAATGCAACACCATACTTTTTTGCCTGATCAGGTTTTTCGGCTATAATTACTGTTTTCACTATATATACTCTCCTTAAAAATGAAGCTACTATCTTTAAAGATAGTAGCTCACTATGATATTTTAATCTGCTAAACTTCTTTCCATACCAGCTTCTTTTGTTTTTTCTTTACTATTTTCTTTAGCTTTATTCAGAACACAATTAAGGTCATCTGATAATCCTTTTTTATCCGATTCTTTAGTTATTGTTTTTGTAATTGATGATTCAATGGCTTTTTCGTATTTACCTTTAAATAATGGTTCATCAGGTTTAATAAATACTTCGTAATCAAAAGTATCTGATATTTTCCCTTTGTTTATATTTTCAGCTAAAACCTTTAATGGCATAACTCTTTCTTCATCAATTACTCTTACTACAACATCTTTAAAATGATTATCTTTGTCTATACCTAATTTTTTGGATAATGAATCTAGTCTCTCTCTAGTTTTCTCATTAACTACGCCTTCTCTATGGATATCTCCTAATTGGTCTTGTTCATGTAATTGTGTCACTATAAATTCTTTACTCATATCAGATTCTATTCTTGAATTATAAACTTCTTCAAAGTCTTTAAATTCTAGCATTTCTTTTATAGGTGTTGGTTGTCTATCATCTGCATAAACATTATGTAGATGATGAGGTTCTTTAGTTGCCTGAAATACATTCATTTTTTCTTTTACAAAGTCCTTTTCAATTGGTGATGCTTTTTTTAAGTCCATTTCTGTAATTTTTCCATAAGCATCATGAATAAGTATCTCATCATTATCTATTTCTATATGATAAGTAGTAAAATGAGGATATCTTCCACTCACAGCCTCTAATTTTTCACCATAATTATGGTTTAAATCCTGCATAACATTATTTAGGTACTCGTCATTAATGATTTCTTTCGTATTAGGTTTTATTGATATATGTGTCTGCATATCATGTTCACTATCTAGGGAATCTACTAATTTTCCATCAAAAGCCTTTACTTGGACTTGTGTATCATTACCAAATAAATTTGATAAGTCTGTTTTTTCATTTTCAACGAAATTACGAATATCCATCTCTTTGACACCTTTTATACCAATAATTATTTCATCTGTATTTTCAAATACTAAATCTTTTTTATTCTCTAGTTCCATTGATTTGTTTAACTCATTATCAATACCTTTAATAATTTTTTCAGATGCTTGTGAAATATTTTTTAATGACTTTTCAACATCTTTAACATTATTCATATTATCAGTCCAATTTGCGATATAAGGAATCGTGAAATCAGAAGTGTCGATTCCATAATGTTTATTTACAACAAAAGATGTAAGTTCAGCTTCTAATTCTTTTATATTAGTAGGAGTTTCTCGATCATGCTTGTGCATGACAGCATGTGCTGTTTCATGCATCAATGTTTTTACATTTTCGCTAGATGTGTTCAATTTATTTAAACCAATTACATTTTCACCAGGTGCATAATAACCCTTCGCCACCCCCATACCATTTTTACTAAAATTCTCCTCTTTAACTGGTATTCCTAAAGAATCAAGATATTTTATATTAGCGTTTTTTAGTTTTTCAGCAAATTTAGGATCATTCATTTCCAATTCCATCCTTGCATTTGGATAGATGCTTGGATAGTCTTTTGGTTTAGCATCTGTTTGTGTTACGTCATATACAGGTGATAATTTATAGTACATTTTCTTTACAGTATCTAATTCATTATCTTTAACCTTTTGTTTTTCTTCTTTTGTGGCATATTTATATTGCTTCATTTTATTATCAGGTAATTTAATATATGTCACTGGATTTGGTGCAAGTATATTAATGGGCTTCTGATCATCTAACACATTAAATCCTAATTCTTTAAATTTATCTTTAGAACCTACGAACAAAGCACCAGGATATTGGTCTTGCATCATCGCTATATTTCTTGGTGAATAGTCATACATCTTTGCCATAAATTTAAAAAACTCTAATGCTTCATCTGGGCTTTTCTGGTGAAATGAAATTTTTTCAATTGCATCATCAGCCCATTGTTTTTTTTCTTCCTCTTTAGCCTTCATCCAATTCTTTTTGTTGTAAGCCATAATAAATCACTCCTTTTATTAAATTTCTGATAAATAAAAATGATTGAGATCTTCAATAGTGAAATCCCAATCATCAATATTACTTGCACAGTATTCTATATAGTATTCAATTATTTCAAATTCTTTTGTCATTTTATAATGAATTGCTAATGCTTTATCTCCTTTTACAATATCAATACAGTTGCTGTGTGTAATGTTTTGTAAAATAGAAATGAAGAGTATGAATCTATCTTTTTCATACTCTCCATCAAATGATATATTAATTTTTTCTTCTGGATTATCTTCATAATTAGTGTATATGGTGTAGTTCCTTTTCAACATCTATTCCTCCACTACTTCTTTTTTTTCAATATCAATATTTAAATAAACTTGTTCATCTTCTTGATTAATTGAATCAATAAAATCTTTTTCAACTTTAACTTCCAAGTTTTCTTTTAATAACGGACTATAAACTACTACTTTGTTTAAGATATTATCAGTATCAATAACAGGACATAAATCTGTATTCATTATTATCACCTCCTTTTAATAATTTTATATTGTTATCTTTCTTGCTCGTATGCTTGTCTCTGTAAATCTCTCTCTATATTTTGTTGTAATTGGTTATGCTGATATTCTAATTCTCTGTTATGCTTTTCTGATCTAAATGTTTTCTTTATTGCGTTATTCATTTTGAACAAATTAACTTTAGGAGAAGTAAAATTTAGTTTATTATTCCCAGATGAATTATTATAATTGTTATTATAATTTTCTCTGCTAATTATTTTAAATTTATTGTTATTTAAAGATTGTTGAGGTTTATTCCCTTTTTTATACTCAATACTTTGTGTTTCTTTCTTCATTTCTTTTAACAGTTCATTACCCATTTTTGATTTTAATTCAGAAATCTTATTTTCTTTATAATTCATATATCTATTTTCTTTTCCTTCACCATAGATCTCTTTATAAAATTCTTCTTCTTTATCCAACAATTCTACAAACTCATTATATGAATCTTTATGATACTTATTAATATAATTCTCATTATACCTATCAATAAGATGTCTATGATTATCTAATTTTGTATTATTGTATTGCCAATCTTTTTTATTTTGAGGTAATGAATCACGAATATTTTTTAACAACTTCTTTTGTTCTAAACTTTGTTCATCTATTTTAATAGAATGGTGCAGTTCAAAACGTAGGTCAGAGATTTGTTCTAAATCTTTAGAACGATCTATAAGTTTATTAGCAAAAGTACTTTTCATTTTATCTAATGTTTTTTGTTTTAATTTTGCTTTAGGCTGTAATTCAAACTCACCTGTTTTCTCATAAGTTTTGCTATCAATTCTTTTCTTCTTTTCAATTTCGACCATAGGTCTTGTATTTTTCATTTCAACTATTGAAGTATGAACATGAATATTATCGGTGTCGTAATGTATTTCTCCACACCATACTGCAGAAGCATCTAAATTTTCTTCTTTAAGCATTACTCTAACTGATTCTCTTACAGCTTGTTTGATTCTAATCTCATTAAGATAACCTGTTTCTTTATCTAATAAATTATGTTTTTCTAAAAACTCATTATCAAAAGAATATACATTTCCCCATAAAACAGATCCATTTTCCTGCCCCTTATTAAATAAATCTTTCATATTTATTTTTTCTTCATATGAAAAATGATTTGATGTATCACCAAATAATCCAGATGCTTTTACATTTTTATTCATATAATTGATGTAATTACCGTAATTAATTTCTTTTTCATTATTTGTTTCTTTTATATAATCTAATAAATCATTTTCACCTCCTGCGTTTTTATATTGACTATACTCTTTTAGTAATTTCTTTTCAGATCTCGATAATAAAATATCATTGTCATAAAAAGAAGAATTCATTCTTTCAATATCATCAAAGTTAATGACATTATTTCCTTTCTTTTTTTCGTATCTTTCATAGTAATCAATAATCCCACTGAATGATTTTTTGCTACCAACTACATAATTTGATACCATTACTATCCCTGGTCTCAATTTAAATCACCTCTAATTTATTACAGAAAAAATGAATCTTTCTTTTTCTTTATTGTTTGTTGTTTATTTTCTTCTACAAATTCTTTTGCTTTGTTGTAACTAATATTTTGACCTTCTTTAAAAGATATTACTGGAATATGATCATGTCTATCTGCACTCCAAGAAACAATTTCTAAAATCATCTCTGATGTTTTATCAATTGCTATTAATTTATCATTGAATGATTGATAATTATTTCTTAAACATTCTTCTTCTTTTTCAAATAAATAAGTTAATATTTGATTCATGTTTGTTAATCCTTTTTCTGTTTTTAATTCATCTAACTTTAATATATTCGCCTCAGACAAATAATATGTTTTTCTTTTCCCGTTGTTATTCATAAAATATTCTCCTTTAATCAATTAAGTTTTTTATAACATTAGTCATCAATTCAATTGTTTTAGATTGTTCATTTAAAACGCTTATCATATTATTATTTACATTTATCAACTGTTTCATATCATCATCTAACTGTTGGGTAAATGACTTTAATTCATTTGTAGCTATTGCTCTATCTAAAATTATATTTACTAATTCATTCATTGAAACTTCATTATCCTCTGAATAGCTTTTTAATTTGTTATAAGTCCCCTCATCAATATTTCTTATTAAGAAATTCAAAATTAGTTCTCCTTTTAATATGTACGTATATATTACATACATATAAAAATATAAAAATTTTAATATGCATACAAATACCATACATAAATAATTATTTAGATGTTTGATATACATACATATACAGTGTGCATCATATGTATGTATAGTGTATGGTACATGTGCATATAGCCTAATATTTTGTACATAATATGTACGTAATAATACAAAAATGTGATATCACAGCATACGTACATATACCATACATAGACAGTAATCGGCACTGCCGATTTAATCACGTTTCAGCACTGCTGAAACTCGCCCGTCAGGGCGATGTGATATCACTTTCCCTTATGCTCATGTTTTAAAATTAATAAAAAAGAGCTATATTTAAGACTGAGAGAAAGTTTTCTTCTTCTCTGCTTCAAGCTCTATTATTTTTTTATTTTGTTCTTCAATCTTTTTATTATTTTCACTAATAAACTTTTTAAATTCTTCCTGCTTCATATTAGCTTCATTACGTTCATCTTCATTAAATTCACTCATTTTAGTATCAATCAATTTAATCTGTGATTTTGCATTTTCAATTTCAGCTTGGTATTTTTCTATAGTTTTATTTACAGATTTAATATCTTTATCAATAAATGTTCTTTGATATTTTGCACCTTCCTCATAATAAATCTCTTTATCGTAAAACTTTATATTATTGTCTTGATCTGCTTCATTATTACTAAAATAAAATGAAGTGCTTAAACTATTAGATTTATCTTTATCTATTGTTACTACATCTGTTTTCAATTCTAAATCAGTTTTTACAATACCATCATCCTTTTTATAGTTATCAATCGCCATTACTAAAAAGTTTTTATTAGGCATTAACAGTTTAGAATTATACTTTTTATTTAAATCATCTTTTAAGTGAACTGTAGTTGAAAAATTTTTTTCTGTAAGTGGTAGGAAAAATAATGAAGATTCTTTCTCCTTTATAAAAAACTTTGCAATAAATGTTTCTGTTTCAGGATTATATTTTTGATCCATCAAATATACTTTATAATCTCCTAATGTATAATTTTCATTTTCTTTCATTAGCATATTATTTTGAGGATCACTTTTAAAAAAACTAAGAGCATACAATAAAATGTATGCTCCTACTAATAATGCAATTGAAATTGAGTAGAAAAATCTAGCATTAAATTTACTTTCTCTTGTTTTTATCATCACTCTATCTCCTATTTGAATATTTCATTTGTTTTTTCTTCTGTTAAAGGACTTATAGAATATATATTGTCTACCTTATAAGTGTCTTTATATTTTATATAATCTGCTTTCATAATATAATTTGTTGTTGTTTCTTTATTATCTATTGTTGTCGTGACCTGGAAAGTAGTTATTCCTTTTAATAAATCATTGTTCTCATTCTGAATATATAAATTAATATTATCAGTTTTTATACTAGCATCTGACTTAATATCACCATTTGTTTTAATTTCATAGTTTGATTTTTCTTCTGATGACAATCCACTCATATCTAATACATATTCTTCTTTTATTTCTTTTTCTTCATTTATTTCTTTGTCATTGTCTGCAATAAACTGAAATTTTATTAGATAATCTTTTGCACTGTTATTACTATTATTATTTAGAAAAATATTTTTCTCTTTTAAATTTTTATTACTGTACAGATTTGAAACAAATGACTTATTAAATTCGTCTAGCTTATTACTATTAAATGTCTCTGTATTATTTTTGGGAATACTATCTTTTGATACATAGTTATTTTTTATTTCATTTTTTAAGTCAGTATTTTCTTTTTCAATTAAACTTACTTTTTTGTTTGTGATTAAATAGCCACCAAAAAGTAATAATATTAAAAGAATAATTACTAAACCTGATATTTTTTGATTTGTCATATAGTCCTCCTATTTTTAAACTGCCATAGATGATACTAAATATTTGTTATTAATTTGTTTTAAATAAACAACATATGTCATTACTTCTTCTTCAATGCTACCATCAGGATATTTAATTGTTCCTACATAATTAACTCTCATTGCTTTATAACCTTTTGGCATACTTTTAGTTTTTTCTAAATGTTCTTCGGCATTTATCTCTTTAATATTTAATAATTCTATATCATCTCTACCATCAAATATTATCTTCATCTTTTCAAAATATTGAGGGGTCGTTATATTTTTTAATCTATTCATAGCTACTTCATTACTCTTTCCTGATCGTAATACTAACATAGCCTCAATAAATTTTTCGGATATTTCTTTTTCATCCATATTATTCACTGGGACATCTTTAATTTCTTCTTTTTTAGTATTTAATTTCGGTTCTTCCGTACTACTGTCTGTAATTGCTTCTGATTCATTTGTTTTAATCATTTCTTCTGTATTAGCCTCTTGTACTTCTGTATTTTTAATATCATTTGAATTATCCTTTTTCTTATTTGTACAATTAGTGATTACAACTGCAATTATTAATACAATAATTACAGCAAAAAATATATTTCCTTTTTTCATTTTTTCTCACACCTTTATTTAGATTTTTTTCCTACATAATGATAACCCCAATAAGATCTTCCACCTAAGTCAATCATGTTTTCATTTAAATATGAGGATCTATCTAACCCACCAACACGATCTAAATATGATGCATGTGCAATTGTGTCAATCCCTTTATATTTACCTACATATAAAATTACATGACCATTTGATTTTGTTACCCATATATCGCCTGGTTTTGCTTCGCTTTTCTTACTGTAACGTTTCCAGTTAGGACTGCTAGATAAATATCTTTCTTGACTGTCTGTTGCACCCCACGGTAGATTTTTATCTGTTGTATTTTTAATAACTGTAGCTACAAATCTATCACATGAAGCATATAATCCAGAAAGATAATCTTTACCACCGATTTGTTCTGCTTTTGCTTTTGCTTGTTTATATTTTGCTGGTGCATTTGTACGTCCATATGAATCACCTGCTGGCACATCGTCTGCATTGCTATCTAGTGGATATGCAATTGATACTGCAAGTTTGGCTGCATCTCCACTCATCTCTAATCCACCACACGGATCATCTTCCTCTTTTTTCTTTTCATCTTTTTTATCTTTATCATCTTTCTTTTCACTATCTTTTGACTTTTCTTCTGTTGCTCCTTCTTTATCAGTTGGTGAACTAAACTGTTCTACAGTCTTTTTAACTAATGGAATCCAGTTACTATTTAAATTTGTTGGATCATTACTTGCTCCTACAGGTGCATACTTAGGTCCAATTTTTTCCGGTGTATCTAAGCCTTGTGAAATATATAAGTCATATAAATTTTGTAAACCAGCATCAATTCCATCTTCAATTTTAGGAAATACTCTAAGAGGTCCACTCCCCATTACTGAATAAGGATTGCGTTGAATTGTTGCATTTGCACCTTTACCCCAACCACTTTCCATAGCAATTATGGCAATTGCAATTTTGGGTGGCACTTTATGTTTTTCTGCTGACTTAACAATATACATCCCTTTTCCTTCTAACGCTCCACCTTTTGCATTAGCCTCAAAAATCGTTTTTATTTTATTTGGATCAATTTGTCCTCCACTATATGTTCCACCACCAGAAACGCAAGGATCAATATTTTGATTTTCATTAAATCCCTTTTCTTCTCCACCAAGCATAATTAAAGAAGTGATTAATATGATTGCTAATGCTCCTGTAAGTATAACTGTTAAAGTAGTTGAAGCAGTTAATAGTCCTACAATCCACATCCATATTTTTTTCTTTACAAATTGTTTCACCTTGTTCTTAGCGAATTCTTTCATCAGTTTTCCTCCATAAAAAAACGCTATTAAAAATTATTTAATAGCGTCAATGTATTTATTTTATTGATTTAAAACTTTTTATTTTCCATTTATCATTACTATCTTTAATGAAATCTAGTTCTGCTTTTTGTGATTTTGATTTATTAGAATCTGTTACTAACTCCTTCGGAAGTTCTTGTTTTAAATCTATATATGCCTTAGTACCGTCAATATTTACTTTTATCTCTGTTACCTTAATATCACCATAGATATTAAAAATATCTTTTCTTTCAAATAACTTTTTAGATAATTCTTTAGTAATTAAAGAATCAACTCTATCTTTTTTTGAATTGTACGATTCATTTTGTTTCATTGTATACATTACTTTCGTAAACTTTTCTGCAATCTCTTTTATTGCCACTTCATCTTTAAAATTAACAGTATCTGTTTTACTTTCGTTATTTTGTGTTAAGAAAAAAAATAAAATAGCAGTTAATAATATAACTGCTACTATTGAAATGAGGAATCCTTTGTTTTTATTCATAATCTAAGCATCCTTTCTTATTGACCACCACTGAAACGATCTAATTGTTTTTTGTCAACATCATTATGGAATAATGTATTATTTGAACCTTGAATACTCAGAATAGCTTCCCCTTTTCCAAGTTGAGGAATAATTGCATATTCAGAAGCCTTAATCGTTTCTCCTAACACATCTTTTACAGAATCAATATCAGCTCTGTCAATTTGGAAAAAGAATTTATACTGTGTTAATGAGAAGATTTGTTTTAGCTGTGTAGTTGCATCATTATTACTATTCTCAGGAAGTAATTGTTTTGGTGATTGTGTCGCAAAGATAACACCAGCAAGGTATTTACGCATCTCTTTCATAAAGTTTACGATAAATTCTACTGTATCTAAGTTATTTACATTAACGATATTTTGACACTCATCAATAAACACCATAAATCGTCGTGCATCCTTACTGTCTATTACGCCATCTTCAATCATCTTTTTATATTTTTTACCGTTTTTTAAAGCCTGTGACCAAATTAACGACAAGGCAACAAACAATTGACATTTAAATACGTTATCAGATAGTTTTTCAAGTTGTTCAATGTTATAAAATACAATTTGTTCTTCGTCCATGTTAGGGATTGAAGTATGACCATCAAAAACATTTCCATATACATTAATCATATTATTTAATGTAGTCATAATTTTAGATTTAGCTTCTGCTGTATTTCTATCTTGTGGAATACTTTCAACATAGGCTCTAAACTGTGATAAAGTCGGATATTCTTCTGGTCTTAATCCTGTAACTACCTTCGTTTTCTTTTCTTCTGGATTCTTTGACCATAATCCGATATCACAATAAAAATCGTTGAAATAACCAGATAAAATCATAATTTCTGTTTTCGTAAGGTCAGGGTTCATTAATCCAAATTGCATTTCTAGTTTTGATAGATGCTGTGTAAAACATGCACCTTCATCAATCGTTAAATCATAGCTGTCTGAGTTTGGATCGTCGATTTTATCACTTGTAGCTGTAGCCATAATTTCAAGCATATTAATCATTCCATTAGAGCCATCAAGCGAAACTGTTTTACCACCTTGTTCCTTTACTACTTGTCTAAAATCGCCTGCTTTATCAAATCCTCTGATAAAGTGATTTCTTGCAAACTGTTCTTCTTCAATTACCTTTAAGAATGTTGATTTACCAGAACCCATCATTCCAAATACGATTGAATTGAATGATTTTCTGATATTATCTACCTTAAACATATCAAGGTACACTGGACCACCAGTTTCTGTAGTACCAATAAAAGCACCGTACTCATCATTAATTGAAGTATGATCAAATGGATATCCAGCACCTAAAGTTACTGTAGGAAGTTGTTGTCCTACTTTAAAATTGATACCATGTTTCTTTTTTTGCTGACTATGATTATAAATTAAAGATTGCCATGCTTCTTTCGATTCAAAGTTCATCACCTGAGATTTAAATCCTCTTGCTTCCAAATCTACACGAATTTGTGCTACTAAATTGTCTAATTTCTCTAAAGTTGGTTGAGATACAAATAATCTAATAACAAGGTGTTTAATTTGTTCACCTTGATCATTCATCATATGAGAAACACCTAATAATGTTTGATATACATCAGTGGCTGCACTTTTAGTCATTGCATCTGCTTTTTGATCCTGAATACGTGCGGCCTGTTCTGATAACGAACGTTTCAAATTTAAACGTACTTGTTCTTTATCTGCTGTTGAAATATCTTGTACTACAATCACTCCATCACGATTTACAATTGTTCTTAGCCAGTTATCGTATACAGAAGAAGGATAAGCATATACTGTAAGACATGCCTCATATCCATCACCTTTTTGTACATAATTATCTTTAAATGAAATACCACCTTGTGGTTGTACACGAGAAATTAATTCTAAATCATAGTTATCTTCTATATAATCTTCTACTTTAGTTTTAACTAACGCCTGTTCTTTTTTCTTTAGTCCAAACATTTATATTCTCCTTTAATTAAAAAAGCACTCTATCCTAATGATAAAGTGCTTTTCTTTGTATTTATAATTCGTTCATTATTCATTCAATAGTTAAATATTATAAATATTGCGTATTCATATTGTTCAACTGGAACAGTACATTTTCTTTCTTTTTAGCACTTAATGATTTTCTTTTTAATAATCCATTATTTGTCTGTCTAATGTTTTCTTTCATGACATCCATACTTCTTTTAGTTTCAGCATATACAAAACAATAATGATCCATTTCTTTATGTGATTTTGCTGATAGCTGTAATCTTCTGATTTGTTCATGACAATATTGTTTTTGTAATGGATTAGAAGTATTTTCATATTTGTGTAACCAATAATTTTGTTGTTCTTCTGTATCTGAAGGATATTTGAAAGAAATTATTTTTAGATCTTCTATATTTATACGATAAAAATTGGCAAGTTTAATCATTAAACCACTATTTTCATCTTCGTTTATTGTACTTAAAGCGTGTGTTTCAAATTGGTACATTTCTAAGTAAGTATTATCATCTAACATTAAATAACCCTCTTGTGTTATTTGTTTGTAAGGCATTACAGATAATACTGTTAAATCTATTGATTTGTCTTTACTTTTTTTTCGTTCTTGTCTATCTCGCTTTATTGCTATTTTCTTAGGTTCTACAAAACCAGCCATTATATTATTTCATCTCCTTTTGATTATATCTTGAATGGTCTAGGCTTCTATAGCCCTGTCTATCCATCTTGAACATTGACAAAACGACCAAATACATTGATTTATCAGGATTTCCTTTAGGTTTTGCTGTTGCAATAAAACCTATCAATAAATGTACAATTACTATTATCGCTTTTAGTAATCCAGTCGCATGTACAAAATTGCTTACTACAAATCCTAATACAAGAAACACTACAATTATTCCAATATCTTTAAGAGATAATCTTCCCTTGATTAAAATGTCAGCTTTCATATCCTTTGGTATTACATAACCATTATTCGCCATATTATCATCCTTTACTTTTAAAAAAAGACTAGAGATTATTCTCTAGTCTTTTGATTTGTTTAAATTGATTTCAGGAAACTCAATACTTTTAGATTGTTGAGAGGTAGTAGGTCGAAGCGTAACATTTTCTGATGTACTATTAAGTTTATTTCCAAATACTTCATCCACTCTTTTCAACCCATTTGTATCTGAATTAACTTTTGTGCCTTGTGTTTCATTTACTGCCCTGTTCAGTGGACTATTGTTGCCACCAACTGATGTGCCTTGTGTTTCATTTACTGCCCTGTTCAGTGGACTATTGTTGCCACCAACTGATGTGCCTTGTGTTTCATTTACTGCCCTGTTCAGTGGACTATTGTTGCCACCAACTGATGTGCCTTGTGTTTCATTTACTGCTCTTGTCAATGGACTATTATTACCACCAATTGATGTGCCTTGTGTTTCATTTACTGCTCTTGTCA
>CAACWL010000323.1_pt1 | contig 34915 bp, 50 predicted proteins | sample 2275641 | NCBI WGS metagenome assembly CAACWL01 (sample SAMEA5312462, study PRJEB27640) | indoor metagenome | biome: indoor environment; feature: uncontrolled; material: polymer tiles stone | place: Germany | collected 2014-07-07 | reverse complement strand
GTATCTGCTGGTGGTGTTGGCGTAGTGCCATTACCAAGAATGTATTCCATCGCTCTTGTGTAATCATAGACATCCATCGCCTCATTCGATATGACTGCAGTCTTATACTTCTTAGTACCCGATGCAAAATCGAATTTATTTGAAGTTAATCTTAAGTTTTCAAAATTCGACTGTGTATCTCCACTTCCTAAATCTAAAGTGATGTTAGATGATTTCCTGTTGATCATCACGACATCTTTCATATTCGCATTCCAGATTATCAACTTGTTCACTACACTATCTGATGGATAGTTCATCACGACATTTAAGAAGTTGAAACGTCTAATAGTTCTAAGTGTGAACAATACATTATCCATAACTAATCCAGTAAATGAAATGTTATGAAGTCCATATTGTCCAGTTGGTATCTCGTTGTATGTTGTATTACCGTTTGTATTTACCCACGGTTCTATATTTGCCCAACGACCACCAACTACTTCACTCCATACATTAGCCGGTTGACCTGTGATTACACCAGTTGATTCTGATACATATCCAGCACCGTAGAATACAACGCGCGATAATTTACCATCTGCTAATTTACCGTCAATATCACAGTCGATAAATTTACAGTTCTGTAATGATGCTTGGATTAATAAATGGTCACCTGTACGTCCTTTAGGCGGTCTGATTGTTGCTCTTTGAATTACAACATTACGAGTTAATAACGTTGATGTACATGCTACCTGTGTTCCAGAGTTATATCTTAATCTTGCATTCTCTACAACAAAGTTACCATTCCAGTCCTCTACAGTGTAAGACGGTGGTGTGTTGTTATCTGTTGAAATAGGACTGTGATGAGGTTCATAGTCATATGCTGCCGCAGGACTAGAACTAATATACATACCATCAGCATTTTTGTTCATCCCATTATATTCTGAAATGAAATTAGTGATATGACCATTACATACTCCTAACCCAGAAATACCAAGTCGTCCATTACCATTAGTAGTAACATTGATAATACTAATGTTAGATGATTGAGTAACTTCCATCCTAGAGTAATCTGCATAAAACCCCATTGCTATTCCATCAACTAATTGATTGATAGATACAACATTTCGTATAGAAACATTTGTAGTACCACCAAAAATTATACCGTGACCACGTCCTTCAGCTAAAGGTAGATTATCAGCTGACCATTTAACATTTTCCCCTTCTTTTGAAGTGAATCCTGTTTGAAACTTTACTTTTGTATTTTCGCCATCAATACATAAATTATCTGCAATAACTGACTGTACTTTCTCAAAGTTAAATAATGTGATTGGTTCCTCTTTCGCATAATGCCATCCACCACTTGTAAATGCTTTAGTCTTTGTAAATCCATTCATAGGCATATTGATGAATAATGCACCATTCGTAATTAAGTGAACCATTCTACCTTCCCATACCATGTGTGTTGGTGAACCTGATGCATAACTACCTTCAATATTTCCGATAGTTACATATCTATCAACACGGTATTTAGCACGTTGACCATTATACTGTCCGTCGAATTCAAGTTTTACTTCTGGATTTGTTTTGTTAAACACGATCATATCTTTGAATGCCTGATAGTTATCTGTTACACCATCACCGACAAAACCGAATTTAGTATTTACATTAACTTTATTTTTGTCATCGACAACAGTTGTTCCACCAGTTCCACCTGTTGAACCGATAGGCACGTACAATGTATCAGCTGTAGATTTAGTTAATTTTCCATCTAATGCTGACTGTAATCCTGTAACATCATTGATTACATGCGTATGATTTGTTGGTGCTTTTCCATCTAACGCTGATTGAAGATTTGTAACATCTGTAATAGCGTGTGTGTGCTTCTTAGATGCATAAGTAGTACTAGCATCTGCTGACTTCAAGTAAGCTGTCATATCAACTGTACCACCAGTTTGTGCTGTAGCAATCTTATCGTCTATTTCAGACTTAGTGTAAGTACCAACATCTGTTGCAGTATGCGTATGAGTAACTTTAGAATATAATCCATCAACATCATTTTGTGTTAAGTATTCATCATGAGTATGTGTGATTGGTGCGTATTTAGTATCTAAAGTGGAAGTCTTATCATAACCAGTTAAATCAGTTGTTCCATTTACTACTTCGTCTTTTAAAGCGTATTTTAAATCTGATTCAGATTTAGTGTAATAGTTTTTAAGATCAATATTATTTACTTGCATGTCTTCAATTACTGTCCTAGCAATATTTTCGATTGATGCTATTTCTTGAGGTGTAGTGAGGACTTCTTTATCAATTAAAGATAATTTTATTCTGAATGAGAATTGTACTGTAGCATTTCTCTTTGTACCACTATCAATATACAATTCACCTTCAGCTTGACCAGCATGTAAAAGTACATCTTGAGGTATTACAACTTCAACTATACCTTTTGCAGGATCTACTATGCTTGAAGATAAAGTGAAAAGTGATCTATCAGCAGTTCTAATTGCTACTGTAGTACTAATACCTTGCATAGCTGAAAAATCAAATTCTTCACCGTTTTCTCGTACTTGAAAACGTATAATTGCTGTTTCTTTATCTTGCGAATAGAATGTACGTTTAGTAGCAGTATCAACTATATTATTATCTTTAATAATATCAACGGTTAAGTCTTGAATCTTATCAATACTCATATAATTTCCTCCAATAAAAAAGGACTAGCTTATGCTAATCCTCTTAGTTTATTTAATTCATTTTGCAATAATAGTGACTTTTCTTCTAATGCAACAATGTACTCCTGTTGTGTTTCAATAATTAGTCTTGGATCATCCACAAAAATAAAAAGTGTTTCATCATATTTTTTAGTTAAATGACCTGTAACAATATCATTTTCTTCAATTTGCACTTCATCATCAAAAATAGCAAGTTTTAAAAAACAACCACCAATAATATATGGATCTCCATTATATGGTGTGAATTTGTAGTCAAAACTACCATCACCATTATTTTTTCTTGTAAAATGATTCAGTTCATTAATTACTATCATTGCTTTATCTTCATCATTATATAGAACTGCTTTATACGACATATGTCACCTCCACTTTTAAGGTTGGTTTCATTGCCATATACTCATAAGCACTTGTACTATCAGTATTTACAGCAAATCCTTTCCATTTTGATTCATTTATCATCGTTCCAAAAATAGATGTAACATCAACCCACTTACTTTCACCCATTTCTAACATGATTGCTTTAGAATCAGTAGCGTTACTTGTTGCTGGTGCTGTGCTTGGTTTAGTACTGTAAGCATGCATACGTAAAGTTGCTTTTCTACTACCTGTGTAACCCTGCATATTGGTTGAAGAACGACCAATATATACCCTAACTTTTTTGATAGTTTTTCCAATGAATCGGTCAAATTGATTACCAAAGAACCAAAACCCCATTCGTTCGCCATAAGGATTCCACGTACCCTGAATAGGATAGCCTTTCATAAACGTACCATTCCATCCCAAATTATTATAATTTTTATAATAATGTCCTGCTGAATTACTGGTAAGTGTTACTGTCTTAATTGTAGGTGGTGGTGCAACTGGTGTTGTGGATGTAGTTGTCATATTCGTTATCGAACCACCAATAAAAGACCCAGCAAATGCGCTCGTTGCAGTAGTTGATTTAATTTTTACATTATTTGCTTCTACTTGCGATGCATATGCAGCAACAATTCCAAAATCATTTGCATATAAATTAACATCTTTAAGAAATGCATTTGAACCACTTGCACAAGTCATACTTCTTGAAACATTTGAGCTTTCACCTGTACGCCATTCAAAGTAAGCATTACGTGATATTTCTACTGCTTTTTCACCACCACCACCTCCATTAATATTTACATTAATTGCGTTAACACTTGCACCGTTGGCAACAATTCCAGTAGTTCCTCTTTCAGTTTCTATAAAAATATTTTGAATGTAATTATCAATAGTGTTACCAGCAAAATTAAAAGCTATTGAGTTTCTAATTTGTCCAACACTAGGCGAACCTGTTGAAGTACATCCAGCAAAAATGATTTTACCTTTTCCCATATAGCCTTTTACCTCAATTAATTCTGCACTGTCTAACGTTCTTAGATATATTGTACATTCTCCGTTATATACAATCGGTATTTCCTGCAATGCTCGTTCAACTGTTGCAAAGGCAGTATCTAAAGTTAAACCATCATTTTCATTGTCTCCTGTATTAGAAACATAGAAAGTCATATTTTCAGATGATTGAGTAACAATATCATTGTTTACTACCTTTTCTACTCTTAAAGTACCAATAGATAACTCAGATGCTGCTGCTTGTTCAGTATCAAGACCAAAGAATACTTCATTAGCAGCATTTTTAATTTCAATTCTACCTGTTTTATCTTCTCCACCAATTTTTAAATCGGATACACGTACTAAACCATCTTGCATGTATACATCTCCAACAAGTTGAATTTTATCCGATTTAACTAAATATCCTTCTGGCGAAATAGAAACGCTAGTTATTATGCCATCTTCCCCACTCGTCATGTTAATACCGTCAGCTAATAACTGTATTGCTGATACCGCTTCAGTTAATGTTTTCATAGTGGTATTAAGCTTACTATCAGAAACCTCTAAATTAATTTGATTACTCATTTGTTCCATTTCAGTACGTTGATTTTGTAAGTCCGTTACTATGCCTTGCTGGTCAGTACTATATGTTGTTGTTGTTACATATTGACCAGCTAAATTTTCTTGTACTTTATTACTAATATCTGTTACTTGTTGATCAGTAATACCCACTGCACCAGTTAATGTATTTGTTGCTTCATCATATGTTAATCCAGTAGACGAAGCAATTTCACTAAATATCTGTTTTACTCTCTCGTCTGTGTATTGTGATTGAAGTAAAGCTAATCTATCCTGAATTGATTTTTGCGCTAATTGTAATTGTTTAGCTAATTCATTAACTGATGTATAGTAACTTATCACCGCTGTTTGAATCGGTAGTATATTTAAATTAGTTGCAGCATCTTCACTGATTAAAGCAAACTCACTTGTTGCTGAATTGTATTTTGTTTGTGCATCTAAATAAGCTTGCGTAAGTGCATCTTTTACAGATTGATCAGTTAAATATTGATCATTTAACACTTTATTATATTCCTCATTTAAGAGATTATTCTGTTCGAGCGTGACATTATATCTAAGTTGTAATTCTCTATATAATATTTGCGCTCTTGATAATGTCCCGATATCACCAGGATTTTCAGTTGTACTGTTGACCCATTCACCATTTTGATATTCTCTTAATACTGCATTATTAGGATTTGATGTATCATACCAAAGTTGACCTGTTACAGGTGTTTCTGGTGGCGTTTCCCCAGTAGTGATTGTTTCTTCTATTTTAGTATCTACAGTAATAACGACTTTCTCCATAATCTGATCTATGTTTAAAATATCGTCTTTCATCATTTGTTGTAACATCGCTAATCTTTCAGTGAAGTATCTTCTTAAATCGCTTTCTACAAATTCTTTTGGTGTACCAAATGTATACTTGCGTTCATCTGAAATTAAATCATGCTCGATTCCTGTTACTTCCGCTTCTGCATATAATGGCGGTGTGAAGTCTCTGTCTTTGATACGTGCAATATCACCGAATCTTGTTACTTCATGAGGAAACTGTTTTCTTATATCTAGCGCATCAACTTCATATGACACATTCACTTTACTTACTTTATTTAAGTGCGTTTTTGCTAATGATGTAAGTCTTGCACTTGTCATTGTTGCATCTTCTGATTCAGGCTCATATATACCCCAGATATAACGTTTATCAATGCCGAAATTTGATTGTGCATCATCATCTGTAACTTCAATTCTCAGCCTACTACCATCTTCTTTTTCTGGTCCTAATGCAATTACTGCTGTTACAACTTCTGTAGCATCTGATATTCTTTTAAGACTTAACAAATCCTTACCCTTTTTGATTTCCTTACCTTTAAAAAGTGCTTTTTTCTTATATAGATGCACTAATCTTCTGCCTATACCTTTATCGTTCATTTCATAGGTGAAATCAATTTCCACATCAAATGCAGTACAGATTTGTTTGAGTAATTCATATGGTGTTCTTTCAGCATCCCAAGAAATAGTTTTTACACCAGACCAATCAACATTTCCTAATTCCCAACCTGTGCCTCGCAAAACGTTGTATACCATTTCTTTTAACGTCATCTTTTCAAGAGTACCTTTTGCAATACTTCTAGCTTTTGCAATATCAATGAAATATGATGCAGTTGCTTCAATCACTGAATATCCGTTGTTCTCTTTTTCGCATCGTTCAATGACAAATTCTCTATATGCCTCAGTTTCATCTTGTATTAATAATCTTCTATACTCTTGCATTTGTTCTGAAGCTTTAGTAGATATAAGTAATGTAAGTATTTCTGATTCAGTACCTTCATCATTTTTTCTTTCATAATTCGCACTCAAAATTGCATCATTTCTCTTTCCAAAGAAATCAACAACATTTCCTTCAAAATCAATTACATGTATCAAATATTCATCACCTCCCTATAAGAATCTATTAACCCAAGTAACCGTTGTATCAAAATAACCTTGAGGCAATACAAATAATTCAGTTATCCCTTTATCAACATAAAAGTAATCACTACCAAATGCTTTATGCTGTAATGCTGGTTCATTGTCGATGGTTACAAATTCTTGTTCCATATCTATATAAACAACTTCACCTGCTTTAACGATGTAAGGTATTTCATTACCTTCTAAGTGTTCCTGTAGTTTAATCTCGTTAATTCTAGCTTTCTGTACATCGAAATTAGTATGTCTTGATATTTGAAAACCAACTTGCGCAATAGTTTTTGAATAAATACCGCCACGATCGTTATAAACTTTATTCATTCTTGAAGTTATTCTTCTTTTACCTCTTTTATCCATATAGTAATGCCAAGTTTTAAAACGCCATACATTATTTTTCCTCGAAACACTTAAATATATATAATGATCATCGAATGAATAATTACCAGCATCATCATATATTTCATAACGTTCTCCAAACTCGTTATATATCCCAAACCATGCTCTAATATTATTTTTACTTCCAGTTGCATCATATAATCCGAAAGTACAAACAACATTATTCATTTCATCATATAAATGTGTCATTACTTTACCAACACTTGATGTACCTTTTGCTTGGTCAAATACCTTCATATCTGCTGTAACTGTAAAATCATTTACTGGATGAGATAAAGAACGTCTTAATGCTGGTCCGTACCAACCTTTGTTATCTCTTGTGCCAAAGCTTTTAGCACCTATAGTATAACCATTTGACTCTGCTACACCAATTGCCATCGCTGAACCTTCATTGTTTGAAATAATTTTACCTTGGGTCTCATACTGCCATCCACTCAATGTATTACCTGTTGATTTAACTAAAATTGGGTTTAAATCTTTTGTTTCATTATTAGCACTTTCTGGTTCGCCTACTTGAAAATAATCCTCGTCTGCTCTCGTAATCATAAACATGGTTGAATCTTTAATTGCAGTTGCTTCAATAATTGGATATGTCTTAGCTGTTCCATCATTTTTAACTGCTATTTGGTCTTGATAGGCTGGTGAGGTATATTCAGTATCAGAATATTTATATGGATCTAATAAAATTACCTTTACTGTAAACTCGATAAATCCATCTTTAGTCATATCTATTTCAAACGGACCATCAAACATTGCGTACCAGTACCAATTCTTGCTTGATAACTTAAGTTTTACAGGGTTGTCATAATCAAATAATCTTACTAATTCATTTAAAATTTCATCATGCTTTTTCTCTCCAAAAATAGAATCATTTAATGCATATAAAGGTAAATCAAATTCATAATGATTTAACTCTCTGTTCTTTAAAACTGCACCGTCTCTACCAGGTACTTTTTCAACTTCTGTAGCAAAATTAAAAGAGGGTATTTTAAACCCTCTTTGAACTATCAGCCACGGAAGTTTTTTATTATTAATAATAACTGTAGTATTATCTATTTTAAAAACCTCCTATAATGTAGCTGGTTTAAATTGTTTATGTCTTCCTGTATTTCTGTTTATTATATTTACTGCCTCTTTAACTTCGTAAACGAAATCTTGTTTCTTAATAGTAGGTTGGAAATCTTTTTCTGCAATTTGTTGATTACTAGTAACTAATTGCGTTAGTAATGCAATCTGTTGTTGTTGTGCTTGTAACATCTGAATCATCGCTTCATCATTTCCACCTAGAGTGCCTAATTGACTAGGTCGCTTATTGCCAATCGTTTTATTTCCTTGGATTTGATTTGCAGCCATAGCAATCATACTCATTGCTTCACTACGTCTTTTTGGATCTGTTGGAATTACCCATTCAGGATAACCACCCTCAGCAATGTTATACCACCCAGCATTATTTATTAAGCCACCTGTCGCAAATCTTCTTCTACCACTTGGTCCCCAACCAGAACGTCCACCAGGGTTATCACGTCTCCAGTTAGAGTTGTTAAAGAATGCAAGTAACTGGTCGTAACCACTTTTGATGTTAGTATGGCCCTTCAACGCATACGCTCTGAATGTAGAGGGAACAAACTGCAGTAAACCTTGTGCCGGCGTACCATTGATGTTGTTAATATCGCCAATATTTCCTTGCGTGACGCCCGCATTACCGCCAGACTCACGCTGAATCTGTGCGATAATTGCACTCACATCAGCTGATGTAATTGTCGTATTTGTAGCGGCAGCAGCTTTTCTGATTTCAGTCGCCCATGCACTTGCTGACTTGCTGACTGATTTACCTTTTAATACACCATTGTTTTCTTTAATCCAATTAGTTGGATCGAATGCTACACCGTTTTTACGCATCTCATAATGTAAGTGAGCTCCACTCGAACTACCAGCACCGACACCGTCGACAGCAGGATTACCACCGGAATAACCTAAGAAAGTGCCAGGTTTGACTTCCTTAGTTCCTTTAAACGCTAATTTGTGTAGATGACCATAGATAACTTGTAACGCACCATCGATAACACTCATGTGGTTACCAAATCCACCACCCCAACCCATACTACCTGTTGCTGTACCTTTTGTTGTTGAGTAAACTTTTGTTCCTTGTGGATAGTCAATATCTAACCCCATGTGAGCTCGTGGGAATGGATAACCAGACTTAGCAGCTGCCGCCGCACTAGGCATGAATCCAAAGTTAACACCATGGCTCATATCTAAATATCCACTGTCACCGCCGAATGACATCATGCTTTCAAATCCGCCTTTAAACATGTCAACAATAGCTTTTTTCATTTTGCCAAATATACCTCTAGCAAAATCTCCAATGAATCCACCTTTCATATTTTTGAATCCATCAAAACCAATTAAAGACATTATTTTAGAGAATAGTTTACCAGGATTACTTGCATAATCCATGACATCCCCTAAACCTTTCATAATATCTTTTGTTGTTTTTGCTATCTTGACACCAGTATCTAATGCTTTATTTTTAGCCCATTCTCCAGCACCTTTCACGCTACCCCAAATATCAGTACCTAAATTAAATTTAGGTAACATTTGTTGAGTTTGAGCGCCATTATAAACCTTTGAACCTTTAGGTAAGAAAGTAGTAGTATCTTTATTAGGTGTAAGAACACGTTTTCCGTTAGGATATTCAATGATTTCATTTCTGAATCCACCTTTACCATTGCCTTTACCTTTATCACCTACAACTGCCATTGTTCCTTGAGCTATTTTACCGTTTTTAACAATGTTTTCTTGCGTGTTTGTAGTACCAGTATGAAGTGTAGGTATCTTAGGTAAACCTAAATTTTTACCAACTTTATTTACACCCTTTAAAAGTGCATTTACTCCACGTTTTACTGCACCTGTCATACTAGAAATATGACCTTTAATCTTGTCAATTATAGTCTTGAGGCCATTTTTCATGTTGTTAAAAGTTTTCTTGACTGATTTCCACAATCCAGATGCCATATTTACCGTATTCGATTTTATAGACTTCCAAATAGAACTCATACTATTACGGACTTTTGACATTATAGATTTTGTTCCAGCCCATAATTTTGTGAAAGTATTTTTTATGCTACTCCACATTTTCGAAACATTTCCAGTAGTATTTTTCTTTATACTCAACCATATTGTCGAAAACATTTTGCGTAAATTATACATAGTATTTTTAAGGTTATTTCTTAATTTCACAAAAATATTACGTACAAAATTATAAATTGATGTTGTAACATTTTTGAATGTATTTCTTATAAAATTCCAACCTGTACTAAAGATGTTTTTCCAACCTTTAATCGCTAATTTAAAGAAACCAAGTAGTTTATTAAAAATTACTTTAACAAATCTCCATATAGCATTTAGAACTGTTGTGAATGTTTTCTTTATAATTCCAAGACCAGACTTAAATACATTCTTAAATAATCCTATGAATAACTTAGCTACTTTCATTATCTTCCCGATGAAATATAATTGAACTAAATTCCATACAATTGTTAATGCACCTTTAAAAATTTGCTTTATACCTTCCCACATTTTCTTCCAATTACCTGTAAAAAGACCAGCAAAAACTTTAATAACGCCCATAATGATATTTAGTGCCGCTTTTATTATATTTTTTATATTTTCCCAGGTTGAAACAACTAACAATTTTACCGCTGGCCAAATAAATTTCATGATTGCCCAAATTGATTTCATAGCAAAAGTGATTACTGGGACAATCACTTTTTGGAAAACGAATTTAATTGCAGTTCCGAGTGCCGCTACTATTGGTTTAACAAAATTGAATATGCCTAGGAAAACAGATTTAACAAATCCGAGAATGTTCCCTAGTGCTTGTTTGATCATCGCACCATTTTGCTGCCAGAAAGTTGATAATGTTTTTCCAATAGATAAAGCAAATGATTTTAGTGCATTGATTACCGCAAAGAAATTCTTTTTAACACCATCTGCAAACTGAGTAAGTCCTACAACTAGGCCTGGTGGCAACAACTTACTTAAAGTTATTACTCCTTCAGTACCATTACCTTGAAATAACTGAATAACTCCAGAAACTACTTTTTTAACGTAGTTAAATGCGTTTACCACAACTTTTACTGCACCTTGTACTACATTTTTCATTGTGGTGAAAACGTTTTTGAGAACATCTGCAAACTTAGTTAATCCTACTACAACTGATGGAGGTAATATTTTACTAAGTGATATGACGCCTTCAGTACCATTACCTTGAAACAATTGGAAGAATCCTTTGGCAACATCTTTTACTCTCTCAAACGCAGCTTTAACACCATTCATTGCTTTATCAACAATATTACGGAATGTTTCTGACTTTTTATAAGCTATGGTAAATGCTATTCCCAAACCAGCTATTGCAGCAATGGTTATCCCGATAGGTCCTGTTATAAATGTAATCGCTGAACCCAGTAAAGGGAACTTTGATGTTAGTAATGGTAATAATCCATTAGCTGCTTTTATAGCAGTTAAGAACGGAGCCAATGTGGTCATTGCTGTACCCATTACAGATATAAACGCTCCTAATCCGAAAACAACTGGACCAATAGCAGCTGCAATTCCACCAAATACAACTAACGCTACTTGTAATGGTTTAGGTATGCTTGTTATTTTATCAACAACACCTGTCATTACGTCAGCTAATCCTCTAAACGCTGGCGCTATGATATTACCAATTGTGATACCCAACGATTCAAATGCTCCACCTAATTGTTCAAGTGACCCTTTCAAATTATCTTTCATCTGATCAGCAGCTTTTTTAGAAGCGCCGTCTGAATTTTTAAGTGAGTTGCTCAATTTATCAATTTTATTGGGTCCAGCTTCAACTAAGGCTAAAAAACCACTCGCAGCTTCAGTGCCAACGATAGTAGACATTGCAGCTAATTTTTGTTCTTTACCCATTCCTTTGAGACCATCTCTAAATTGCCCTATTAAATTACCCATACCAACAAAATTCCCTTTAGAATCACTCATGCTAATTCCAAGTTTATCTATGGCTTTTTGGGAATTTTCAGATGGTTTTGCTAATCTAATAAAAGCTGCTCTTAAAGATGTACCAGCTTGAGAACCTTCAAGTCCAGCATTACTCATAATACCGATTGCAGCTGAAGTATCTTCCATAGAAACACCTAAAGATTTAGCTGGTGTCCCAGCATACTTTAAAGCATCTCCCATGTAAGTTATATCAGCAGCAGTTTTATTTGCACTCATAGCCAGGATATCCGCTACGTGTCCAGAATCCTTAGCTTCTAATCCGAATGAGTTGATAGAACTCGCCATAACTTGCGCAGTGGTTGCCATATCAGCACCACTCGCTTCAGCAGCGCTAATCACCCCAGGCATAGCACCCATTATTTGTTTAGCATTAAAACCTAAAGATGCAAGTTCTTCCATACCTAAAGCAACCTCTTGCGCACTTTGACTAGTTTTAGCACCTAATTCAACTGCTTGGTCAGACATGGATTTTAATTCGTCCTTGCTAGACTGGGCTATAGCACCAACCCTCGACATTTGCCCTTCAAAATCAGCAGCTTTTTTTACTGATAGTCCAAAACCAGCCGCAATTGGAGCAGTAACATACATAGACATATTAGAACCAATGTTTTTCATTTGGTTTCCAATAGAAGTAAACTTAGGGCCCATGTCTCCAAACAATTTTGAAGCTTGCCCCAATTTTGTATTAGCTAATTGTTGTTCCCTATTAAATTCTTTAAAATCATTTGTTAGGTTTTCATATTGCCTGCCTAACATATTCAAAGAGTCAACCTGTCTGTTGTATTCTTGTCTTGTTTGAGAAGCTTTTTTTGTATGCGATTGACCAGATTGTGTGAGAGCATCTAATTCTTTCTTTAAAGCATTTACATTAGACTTTTGTCCTTGCATTGCTTTATCCATTTCTCTAATAGCTGTCTTATAGCTATCTATACTTTTCTCTGTATATTTGAAGTTATTCATATTAGTCTTTAATCCACTGTTTAAATCCCTAAACGAACGTTTAATTGCGCTTATTGATCTATCCATACCAGATGAATCTAAATCAAGACCAATACTCAGTCCTCTAATACGTTCTGCCATTTACTCACCTACTTCCATTTTGACAAATAAAAAAATCATTAACCCCCAAATGCTGAGATTAATGACTTTGTCTTTTTAGGTTTATTCTTTTCTTCTACAACTTCCATAAAGAAAGAAAATGGCATATCCAGTATTTCGTTTATGTCTTTTCCTGATTCATGCATCATATTGTAAATAAGTTTTTTCATATTTGCTTTATGTTCTGCATAAGTAATACCTTCTATACCATCTTCGCCAGTTCCTTTTTTCTTTCTTCATTCATCTTCCCTTGTGCAACCCACTCAATTTGACTCATCAATTCTTGTCCTGCATCAGGTGAATGTAATCCATCTAATAATTGATCACGTGTGAATTGTTTGTTATAAATTTCTACAACCATATCTAACATAATGTCCATTTGTTGCTTTTCAGTTAATTCTTTGTTGTTTTCTATCTCATCTTGAACATCAACCGCTTCATACATTTTTCTAAATGGAATAAATGAAGGTGTTAAATATGTGTCGAATACTGGCTTATCGTCTTTTACGTCTTTTACTAATTTAATAAAGTTTCTTTTCATGTTTATATACCTACCTTTTTATTTTTTATAAATTAAATGTTTCTTTTAATGTTTTTTTGAAATCAATTTCTTCTTGTTGATTATTTAAAACTGCATATGCTTTTACTAAACTGTCTAAATTATCTCGTTCTAAGGTAGCGCCTTTATGCTTTACTAGTATTTCAGTATAGACATATATACCTTCTAATACTTTCGCTTTCGCTTTATCTACATTCATATCATCGTGTCTCCTTAATTTTGCAAAATTATCAATCAAAAGATTGAAGGTACTCAAATTAATGAGTACCTAGTATGTTATGCTCCTGGTAAAGCTTCTGTTTCTGTTGGATAACCCACTCCAAATACTGCCATAAAGATAGCATCTCTTGCAGCAGTTGAACCTTTTTCATCACGACCAAAGATAACTGATTTTTCTTCAGTAAATCCTTGTACTTTTCTATCCATGAACTCAGCAGTCATTGAATCACTTGAGAACTCAACTGAATCTTCTTTCGTTTGGTTAGATTGCTCAGGTTTAGTGAATTTACCTTTAGGTAATCCAACCCATTCTTTTGAACCATCTTCATGTGTTTTAGCAAATACTACACCGACATATGGTGGATTGTCAGTATTACCATATGCATATAATCCATTTTCTAATTTTTCTAATCCAAAAAGTACAACACGATCTTCAACAGGTAACTTATGAAATTGTGATTCAACTTCAACAGTACCATTTGATGTTGCAATCTCTGCTACACGGTTATCCCCGTACGCTTTTTCAATAGATTGTTCTTGTGATACTGAAATTTCCTGTAAGAATTTAATTCTTTCAGGTGCAGTACCTACAATTGTTTCTTCATTTTCAGTATTTAATACACCATAGTAAAATTCATCTACCCCAGTGGTAGCATGATAATTTTTAGCCATTTATAATCCTCCTATTAATTAACTTTATTTTGTCGATAGAAAACACCCTCGTACCTTTTAGCACGACGGTATATTTTGAGATCATTATCGTATTCTGGTTTAGCGTTAGAAGTATTTTCTAATCCTAATCTTTCTTTTAAAACTCTCGATACGTAATAACTTAATTCTTTACATGTGTTTCTTGCGTTATAGTTACTCGACAAAGGACAGAATATGTCGACCTGCACCAAGTAACTCAAAGCTAAGTTGTCATTGTCAGCGTATTCGTATGGTAACGTGTCATCTACTTCAGATATAACAATATAAGGTTGTGATTGAGATGCAGGCTCTGGATAGTCATCTATTTTAATGTACTTTCCTGTATAGGAAGTGACTTCTCTGTCATCAATTAAGATTTCATATATTTCCATTGGAATATCTCTCATCGCATATACCTCTCAACTTCTGACTTCAAAGTTTTAAAATAGATTTCTCTGGACTGCCTTATTGCTCTATCAATCGCACCTTTTCCTTTTGGATTAGGATTTTTGATTGTCCCAAATTCATTAAGATGAATAATTCTGTACCTGTCATTTGGCCCTCGCCAATGTATCTTTATTGTACGTTTACCATTAAGCCACATTGGATCACTGATTGTAATTTCTCTTTGAGATTTACCAGTGTCTTTAAATTCATCAAAGTTATCGTAAATAGCTTTTTTAATGTGCTTTGCACCTTCTAATAAAGCTTTGTCAATCCATCTTTTTGAATGCACTGGTCCAAATCTCACGTTCAATTGTTTTTCAAGTTCTCTTAAACCTTCGACTTTAATCGGCATACGAAACACCTACAACTTTCAACATCTCTTTGTCGTCACTTTTTGTAGAAAAGTGTTCAACATCAAACTCTATACCAGAATACAGTCCTTCAAGTATTTTGAATTTATCTGAGTGTTCAATATTGTAATCTTCATGTGGATGTCTAAAGTTAAGGCTGACAACATGTCTTGAATTAGTTGTGTCGATTTTTTCAATATCTTTTAAACTCGAATCATATAAATCACATAAGGTAGTGAATACTGCTTTAGTAGATACTGTCGGATATGGCCCATCGTCTGAAATAGATTTATAAAAAGTAACAGGCACACGCAAATCACCATTCGTTACTTTTGGTGGCGTGTACCCTTTATACATCACTCTCATAATCTACCTCCTCCATATTGTCTAATGCAAAAGAGGTGATAGGACCTAAGAAGTTTTCATGAAAATATTCAAGTGCGTCATTATAAGCGTATCTTGTACGTTCATAAACTAATGTTGCACCTTGATAATTATTATCCATATCAAACTCCTGACATCTACTTTTAATGTCTTCATATGATTCATTTAATAATTGTTTAATGTGTTCATCTTCAAAAGTATGAAATATCTTTAATCTTTGTTTTGCAATTGTTACATGATCATCCGTAATCATTTAACCACCTACTTCTTATCTTCAACGCGAACTAAAGCAGTACCATGACCTTTTAACTTTTCGTTAATTTCATCAGCACGTTTTACAGTGCGGTCTACTTCTTCGCCTTTTTTTAATACTTTATTTTCTTCGTAATCTTTAAAATCAAAGCCAACTTTGAATTTAACCATCCTATTCACCACCTTTTTTATGAATTAAAAAAGGAGCGTTATATTACGCTCCTGGAAGTGCAGGCGTACTTACATTCAAGTCATAAACAAATGCCACAGTGTTATCTTCAGGTAATCCGTGTGCGAATTGTTTTGCAATAAATACATCACAATCTTCTAAGGCTAATGTTTGATCATAAGATTTGATTTCAACTGCACCAGTTTGAACAGCATAGTAACGTTTACCAGCAAAAATAACTGTCTTACCAGCTGGCACAAATTCAGATGGTACTACAGAAACGTTATAAGGCAATGATGTTACCCATTGACCGTTTACGTTTTGAACTGTATTTGATGCAGCTACTAAATACTGGTCTTTAGGATTTACTGCTAGAGTTACTTCACCTAAAGCAGAGATAGATTTACCTTGCTCAGTTACTTGTAACTTAGTTAAAGCACCAGCTAATTCCAATGCAGTCGTTCTTGCATCTGCAAATGTTAAAGTTCCTACAGAAACCTTATCAGTTACACCTGTGATTTGATTAGTTTCAGGATCACGTGTTAAATCTTTAGTTAATCCGTACGGTTCATTAGCAGCAGAACCTTTACCAAGTACTACACCTTCTTCGATTTTAACTGCTACTGCTTCAGCTAACTGTTCACGTACATAACGTTCAACCCATTCTGGACCAAACTGTAACAAATCTTTAGGTACGATAGCGAATGCAGTTAATTTATTTTGAGAGAATGAGTATTCAGTGAAGTTTGCAAGAATTTGTCCTTGAATTTTACCAAATATTTCTCCCCAAACTGCCGCACCTTCTGGTTTACCAACAATGATACGAGTACGTAATCCGGCTACTTGGAAGTTGATTTTTGATAATAACGGGCGTAATGCTTTAATATCTTCAAAAATACGTAATACAGTAGTTTCAGGTAATAACTTTTCTTCTTTGAATGAATCATAATTTGCATCGTCTTCTACTAAATTAGTAAAGAATTGACGCTCTTTTGCAGTTAATACATTCAATCCACGATTTAAAGCAATTTCACCATCCAACTTTGCGTTTGCTACTTCTTGACGTGCTTCAGCTAAAATACTTGCTGATAAATCTTCTGTATATGCTTTCATATACTCGTTATACTTTGCTTCTACTACTTCTGCCTCTGCTCCATTACGAGCCGCTTCAAAGTATGCTTCTTTTAAATTTTGAATATTATTCTTTGTTTCATCTTTAAATGTAATTGTCATTTAAATTCCTCCTATAAGTACAATCTCTTTTTGGTTGTTTTATTTTCAATTAGTTTCGTTTCTTCTAAAGTTTCCTTGATAATTTTTTGTATTGTTGCTTTAAATTCTTCACTATCAATCTCAACCTTAATTACATTATCTTTTTCTTCAGTGGTTTCTTCAGGTGTTTCAACCATTTTAATCACATGATCTGGTGTCTTATTAAATTTAGTTAATTGCTCTTTACTTGCACATGCTACCAACTTTTTAGAGGTGATAACTTCGTCAATTAATCCATAAGAAAAAGCCTCTTCAGCAGTCAACCAAGTTTCTGCATCAAGTAAGGCTTTCAATGTGTCAGCATTTAATTTTTCGGTTTTTTCTAAATAAGTATTCATTAATGTGCTTGTTACTTTATCAAGTAAATCAGCAACTTCTCTTAAATCATTTGCATTACCTACAACACCACTCATAGCATTATGAATCATAATCATAGCGTTATTAGGCATTCTTACTACGTCACCAGCCATTGCAATTACTGATGCAATACTTGCTGCTAAACCATCAATATTTACGATTACTTTCGCTTTATGACGTTTTAACATGTTATGAATTGCAATACCCTCATAGACATCTCCACCAGGTGAGTTAATGTTCACTGTGATTTCTTCGACATCTCCAAGTTTCTCTAAAGTATCTTTAAAGTGATATGCGCTTTCTTCATCTGACCAACGCCACATCTCAGGTACGATTTCACCATAAATATCAATTTGGCCGACATTATCAGTCTTTGAAACGTTTAAAATTCTGCTCGTCATTCGTTATCACCTCCTTTCGAGGATGATTGATCATCTTGTTCATAGTTTTTAGTACGTAAGAACACATCTAAACCATCAATATGTTCAAATCCAAACAAATCACGCACTTCATTAATCTGAGCAAAGTTAGAAGATATCAATTTATCAATCTTTTCAGCATTTTGTACTGGATCACGTTTATTAATACCAACTACTTTAATTTTTTTGCCATTAAGAAAGTCTTGTTCTGTAAATAGCTTGTTATTAAGTTCGTTTTCAATCTTTTTAACTAATGGATTAATACAGAACTTAAGATATGCATCCATTGCATTTTCTAAATCTGCCATATCACCATGTATTAACGCTGGTGGTATACCAATCATTTTAGCTACATCATCAACAAAAGCTTTTTTGATATTGTTTATTTTTGTACTATCAGATGAATCAGATGACGTTCCACCCTTGTTAATCTCTTCATACTCAAATCCAGGTACTTCTGGCACGATAGCTACACCGCTTTTGGTAAATGACTGATAGATTTTATCAGCATACTTTTGTAACCTGTTCATGCTATCTCTATCTAATTTACCGCCGCCTTGTTTAACTCTTAAAACACCCCTGATTTGATTTGAACGCAATTCAGAATCCATCATTCGACCAAATAGTTCTCCATAATCACCAAACAGACTATTTACGAATCTTTGAAGTTTATCATTGTTGTAATTAAGATAAATTACTTCATCCATTTTGAATGATCGCTTAAATTCATACTCTTTGACGATTACATTTGAAAATGTATCTGGATATAGTGCATATTCTTCACGTTGAAAATCATCAGCAATCACTAAGTCATCATTATCAGTTTTAATAATCAAAACTTCATTATCATAAACTAATCTATAAATAACTTTCTGCCAAAAATCAGTTGCACTTGAATCTGTATTTGGTCTAACGTTCAATTTGTAAAACAGGGTATTCTTTACATTCTTGTTGCCATCTTTAACCCAAAATTCTGATTGACTAAAAGTTCTAGCTAAAAAGTTGATATTTGTATCAATTGCTATTCTTTTTAAATATGAACGACTTGCAGGATCACCTAATAAATCCAGGTCTAACATATCTCTGATTTCCATGTTCCTTTTAAACACATCTGCGAATATACTTATTTTTCTCACCTCCTATCTAAAAGAATGCTTCAAGTAAATCAAACGTTTCTGTATAATCAATATCTTGAATTTCATCAGCCCTATAAATGGCATGTAACATTGCGTGAAAACCATCAGTCTTTCTTGTAAATTCATCTTTCTTGATGTATTCACGTTTACCAGTTGCAGCATTAACTTTAACTGCAACGTTGTTTATGTACCATCTCATAAGAGGATTATCACCTAGTATTAATAATTCATTCGCAAATATCGTTTCAATTCTAGGATGTAGTAGATCATGTATTGCTCTTGGATTTCTGATAATTTCAATTTCAATCCCTGCATCTTGAAAATATGGCCTTAATAGATCTGCACGATAGTTATCCATGATTACTTTCTCCAGTCCATATTCTTCTCTTTGTTTAATAAACCAATTCACTATGATTTGTGGATGTATTGATGGTTCATCAACAATAGTTAGATAACCTTGTTCATGCCATTCTCTTATAGGTGCTTTGATTGCAGATTTCTTCAAGAATGCCTCTCTTACAAATGAATGACTTTTCCAGACATATTCCTCACCAATTCTAAATAGTAAGCCTACTGCTGCAAAGTCTTTTACTGTTGCATAATCGACACCACCAATACACATTCGACTTGTTAAATCAGGCATATCTCTTTGTGTCTTCATGATTTCTTCCCACGTGGCTAACACTTTTGATTCATCAACTTCAGGAAAATTCATTCGCTTTGTCATAAACTCAGAACGACCACTAGGGTTGTACCTTAACTTCTTATACTCACCATGTACTTCTTTGTAAAGGACATGTGCATACTTGCAAAGAGGTGGATGGAACATCGGATTTGCTTTCTGATAATTAATCGAGTCATTAACTTCATCAGCTTTATCCAACTTACATATAAAGGGGAAAAGTCTATCTTCTAATTCCTTTCCTAACAGGATTGCAGTTGCTCTATTGTCTAAAGCATCCATAAATCCCTCTCTTATATGTCCTTTAGTTCCTAGATAGAATGTTCTTGGGTGTGGTACTTTACCAAGACCACCACGTTTAACATCAACAATTTTTGAATCTTCATAAATATGAATTTCATCAAAAATAACACACCCCTCACGACCACCATCTTTGGTTTTCGCATTTGATGTGTTAAATCTCAATTTAGATCTGGTATCTAAACTTAATATTTCAGTTTTACTTACTTTGAATGGCTCAAATGGTGTTTCAGCAGTAACAAATAACTTATTATCAACTAGCATGTCATAAACTTCATTGAAAGAAGTCTTTGCCTGGTCTTCAGAGTTGGCCACGATTGATATATCGTATCTATCAATGCCATGATATGATGTTTGCATAAAATTACTTATACCTGAAATTAAACCATTCTTACCGCCACCCCTACCGAGTGTTATGTAAAACTCATTAAAATATGGACTTACTAACTTTGAACCATCATCCATGGTTTCCTCTTCATAAAGAAAAATGAATGCTATTAAGAATTTCTGAAAAGTTTGTAACTCAAAATAGTATTTATCAATATATGTGATACACTTTTCTATCTTATCTTCATCAAAGAATAATTCATCCATCTGTAAGATATGATTTTCTAAAAACTCAACTAGCTTTATTCTTTCATCATTGAAAAGAATCTTTCCTTTTTTATATTGATCAATATAAAAATCAACATGCTTGTTATGGATCATAACAACTCACGTCTTTCAAGAATCACTGTTGGACTTTCATCAAATCCAAACGATTTTTCTATATTTAATAATGATGCATTGATTTTATTCTTTTCTGAAATAGCTGGATGAACTTTAGTAAATTTTTGCGCACCATTTTCAGTTGTAACTGTTACACCATCTTTTTTGATAGCTTTATCTAACTGATAATAAATATCTAACAAGTTAATATAACGTTCAATTTTTTCTTGATTAACTGGAGTTGCCTTGACATTTTCTTTTAAGAATTTGGTAATTTTTGCCTTGTTCAATTATGGACACCCCCCCTAACGTGCGAAAACTCGGAAATTTCCTCGGAATCGAGCCCCACACCGTTCCCACGGACTCTTCAGGACCTCAAAACTTTTTGATGGGGGGATATTATTCCGTTTCAATCTTCTACCATTTTTCGTCGTTCCATTTTTTATTTTTCTTTTGATATCTGTCATGTTTTTTGTTGTGGCATTTTATGCATAATGTAACTAAATTACTATCAACTAATGCAAGTTCTGGTCTTTCCTGTAGTTCTTCGATATGGTCAACATCTAAATATTTATGTTTCGTTCCTTGTCCGAATCTATTTAGATCAATTGATACCTTACCTTCTTTCTTGCACTCTTGACATTCATAGCAATCTCTCTTTAGTATTTCATCTCGCTTACGTCTCCAGGTTCTACTCTTATAGAACTTTATTCTTTCTTTGGTTGTCTCGTACATTATTCACTCCTAATCAAAAAGGACACCATCTATTAAGATGATGTCCTACTTATCTGATACTACCAATATATAATTTTTTATTATGAACTTCTATTACTACGAAAGTTCACTTCTATTTTTCATTAATACAATTTCGTTAATAATATAATCATGAGCTTCATTATAATTCTTCATTATTTCCTCTTGTAGTTTATATCTCATGCCATGTAGTTCTGATATATCTTTCGTTAAACTATGTGACGAATAATCAATCTCATCCCATTCGTCATATTCTATTTCTTCTGCATTATTCATGCTCGTTATAATATCCGCTATTTTATCAAACACAGTTGACTCCTCAATTTCTTGAAGATGTCCCATTAACGTTTTATTACTTTTAATTAATCTTTGGATTTCAACCATATCAAATAGAATATTTGTCATTTCAGAATTATATTCTTGAATTTCAAAACCCAATTTATAAGAAGGTGCATCTATATAATCCTGGTGAATTTTTTCTATCGATTGATTAATAAGTTTTTTTAATACAATTATTTGTTGTAAATTATCGTTTAATATTCCGCGAGATAGCTCAATAATCATTCTATTATTATCATTATTATTTTGATTGTTCAAATATTCTTTTTGACTTGCATCTTGATCTGATATGTATTTTTTTTGTTTTCTATCTTGAAATATTGTTACCAATGCTAAACCCACAAGACCAACTACATTACCTCCATATGTAGCCCAATAATTGAGCCAATCAACGTTATCAGTACCTGGTATTATATTAAACCAAATATTCCTTATGCCAAAACTTATAATGAATGGTATGACAACTATAAATAAAATTATTAAAAAGAACATCTTCATACCAATAATAATCTCTGTACATTTATTACTTCCATTTAATTTACTCAATTAATTTCCTCCAGTAATAGAATATGATACTTTATATCTTATACTACCCAACCTATTAATTCAGCAAAATTTTCTAACATTTTATTACGTGCATTCAACGTTGCGTTCCTTGATATGATACGACTATCATCTCTCTTACGTGTTAAATGTTCCGCTATATCTTCCCACTCATAAGCGGTATAGTCTCTCTTCCAGTACCTGCACTCAATGATTGTCTTTTCAATATCATTGCTATACTTATACACTTCATCTATAGATTTGATGATTGTATCTATATTATTGTAATGTCTATCCATACTCAGCTTAACAACTTCATTCTCTACTGGTGATTGTGGTGCAGCAGTTGACTTGGTGCCAATGTTGTCATCAGTTTCTTTCTTGAGTAACGTCAGCTTTCTTAATTCTTTCTTCATCTTAAGTTCTTCATAGTTTACAAAGTATTCTTCTAACTTCTTAATATCTGTAGTGTTTAACATTAATATAGATACCTCACTTATGTATAAATTAATATGAAGCGGTTAATGGTTATCCGCTTCAATTACAATTATTTATTAGAATCTATTTCTTATATTCTACTCTCAGGTGATCTTAAAATTTAGGTTTATTATTATTGTTAAGAATCTCTTGAATTTCTTCCTTTGTGAATACTGCAGGTTTTTTGTTATCTCCTTTAGCATATATACTTATTTCCTTAGCATATATTCTTATCCACTTAAGACATTCAATAATTAATCTATAAAATGCTTTTAATATATTCATTACAATTCCTCCAACCGCTTCAATACGTCATCAACAGTAACAAACCCAATAGGTTCATCTACTAACTCAAAGTGTTCATCATTGAAATAAACAACCTTGCACATCTCCCAAAGTCCTTGTTTATATCCGTATGATCCAATATTCCTAACTACTGAATAACCAGAATCCTCTTTTCTGAATAAATATTGACTATGATCCATACTCGATTCACGGATGTGTTTATAAAATGTTTTATGTTTAGTGAATGCTTGATGATTACCAACTAATTTAATCTTGTTCATATTCTCAGAAACACCTCTAATTATTTCTGAAAAGAACTCAATACCTTTTGTCCTAAGATGTTCTATTAATCCAATTGTTTTATGTTCACGTGTTGTATATTTCTTTCTCTTCTTTCCTTGTTCAGCCCACTTAATTGCTCTATGTCGTCTTGTTCTCACTGATTATTCCCTCCATATATCCACATTCATTTTTGAAACAAACTGATTAGATTTCTGTAATGTGTCTTGTTTAATCTCATTACGGATAATAAACTCAATCGGTTTTTCACATTGTTTTAATGCTGTAAATCTATGTTGACCGTCTAATATCTCACCATTCGGTTTTACGATTATCGGAGGAAACTCATAGTCAGCTTCTATTTGCGTTACTAATTTTTCAACATGTGTTTTACTGATATCCCTATTGCTTTTAATAAATTTAAATAGATTATAATTTTTCGATTTATATACGCTATATGCAACATCACAATTCAATAAATCCATTAATTTCCCTCCTACTAAAACAAACTAATTTGTATAACTGGTATATAATCAACTTTAGTTTCATAGAACTCTTCTAAGTCATTGATATTTTTAAATTCTTCTATATAAACCTCACCATTATGTACATCTAGTGCTATATATGAATCTCCTTCTACTGCAAAAAATATATTATCAGCATCATTTGTTTTCCAATTTAAAGACATGTAACGATTAAAGAGTTGTCTCCACTTTCTGTATTCTAAAAATTTAATCATCTATATCAATTTCCTCTAAGATAATACTTAACAATGGTATGTCTGAATAAATCTTATTAGTATGTATTTCATAAACTTGGCCATCATCAATCCATATATGATTGTTTGCAGCATCTAATACTGTTTTAACTAAGTTATCAATGTCTGGTTTAGCAGTATGTGGCTGATTAATATATTCTGCTTTCTTTTTCTTCGACCAGGACTTTGCCATTGGTATTTCAAACTTTAAAGTTACCTTTAATGGTTTATCTGTCATTAACCTTGGCATCTGCTTTTGAATAAAGTGTTTATGCATTGTGTAATTGCTAGGCATGTATGTCTGAATAGACCTACCTATTCTTTTAAATCTAGGTCTTGGAGATGCCATTGGTTTATCTAAACCTTTGACATCTCCATACCTGATTTCAATGTTAGTGACTGACATAATGAATTACTGCTTTCATTTGTTTTCTATGATATAAGTATCTGATATCAACCACTTGCGCTCTTTTCTTTTGTTCCAACTCATGAATAATGTTATTAATCTGTTTTTCAAAGTCTCCTTGCAATTCGACAACTTTAATCTTCATGGTTATCACCGTCCTCAATCAATACACCAATCTGTTTAACACATCTATTTGCCATTTCGATATGCATTTCTAATTGTACATACAGTACTTGACTGTTATCGCATTTCTCAGGAATGAAATCCTCTGTTTGGATATCTACATCCGCTTCAATTACTTCTTGTTCATTATCTTCTACATGAAGCGGTTCATTTGAATCAGCATGTTCATATTCGCTTGTTTCTGTATTGCTGGGTATTTCTTGTTGTTCCATCATTACAAATTGACTGTCGTCATCTGGTGCGTTTTCATTGCTGTTCATTGGATCATCAAATGTTTTTCTTTCATACTCCGTTAATCTTTTAGGAATTTTAGTAATTTCATTTTCTTGATACCATTTGCCATGTAATTCGTGATACATGATATCGTTCACTTCTCTTTTATCTGCAATATATCCTTCAATAAATTCTCCATCTATGAATACTCTTACTTCGTCTCCAACATTAATCATTGTCATTATTGTTTCCCCCTAAGTTATTAATTCTGATTGTTACAAGCGATTGTTTTACTGTTTTACGGAATGTTTCCAGGTATGCCTTTGATTTAATTGTTGTCATGATATCTTTGTCCTTTATGGTAATACGGATCATCTTCAGGATATTCAATTGAATCTGGTAATGTTGCTGTAATCCAATATTTCAATAAATTCATACAAAGTTTATAAGATAGTATAGTTGCTATAACTTTTATAATTATTTTCATCGCCCTGTACTTCCGAATCCGCCTCTATCTGATTCATAATCAAAGGCTTGTACAACATTTACTTCAGGATAAACAACAGGTGCTACAACTAATTGTGCTATTCTGTCGTGTTGTTGTATGAATATATCCTTATCAGTATCATTCTTAGTAATAATTCCGATTGCTTTGTGATATCCAAAATCTATTGTTCCAAGTCTTACTTCTAACTCACCTTTTAAAGATGTACTTGAACGTGGTCTTATTTGCGCCTCATAGCCTTCTTTTAATTCAATAGCTATATCTGTTGGTACAATGGCAGTTTGTCTTGCTGGTATCAGCGTGCCCTCAGAAACATATAAATCTAATCCACTATCAAGTGAGTAAGGTTTTCTGTATGGTTTTTTAGCATTAGTAGATAATAATTTGATATTAATGGTGTTCATCGTTCATTTCCTCCTTGATTACTTGATGCATAACTGACAAAATCATTACAGTAAATCCTATTACTATTGCTGAAATACAAAATACTGCTATCCATTGAATTATTTCTAACATCATTTAACCTCCAGCATGTATACTTCGTGAGGTTCGACTTTCCAGAACTCTTTATAATGTGTTTCATGATGATCTAACCAAAATTGTGCATCCGCTTCACAATTAAATGAAACCTGTATCTGCCTTTGAGGATCTAATACATTCCAATCAACATGTGATAATACTTTCTTTACATTGTTATCTAAGTGAGTCATCTATAATCCACCTTTCTCTTGAAAACATCGGGTCAATGTATTTCTTCTTAAAATATTCCTGTCTCATAAATCCAGCCATATCAAATGCAATCGCATTCCATGTACTGCCTCTAAAAGTTTTCTTCTTTCCATCTTTGAAATATGCACTCAAAGTATTTTCTGCTCTACCTTCTGACTTATCTATCTCACATTTAGAAAATTGCTTAAATTGACTAATAATTGTTTTTGCATAACGTTCCATACTTCACCTCTATAAGTAATCGAATATTGTTTTTTGTTTTAATTCATCTGCAAAATATAATTTGTTTGCTTTCTTAAATTGTTCAAATGCTTTAGCATCCATTCCACACGTTTTAATTGCTGGGTTGTCATTTACCTTAACGATTTGATACATTGACTCTTTCAGTGGTAGTACATTGCATTGTTGTACTCCTTCTCTATCAAATAAAAAACCTGTTTTACGTGTCATTTTCAATTCACTGGCCATATGCATTCATCCTTTGTAATTCATCTTTATAAAATAACTTGTTCATTCGTTTAAATCGTTTTGCTTCATGCTCAGTTACACCACAAGCCCAAATATTTTTATTATTTGATATCTTGATGATCTGATACATGTTTTCTCTTATCTTTACTAACTCACATCGTTTTATATCTTCTTTGTCATATAAAGCACCTGGTATTAAGTACATGGTTTAACCTCCAAATCAGAATGGTAAATCATCATCGCTAATATCTATAGGACCAGTAGCATTTGCAAATGGATTTGTTGCTGGTGTAGATTGTTGCGCTTTTTTATTTTGTTGCTGGTAATCGTTTGGTGATGATTGTTGTGCTTGTGGATAATCATCATACTGACTACCATCATTTCTTGTTCCTTTTGGTTCTAGGAATTGTACTGAGTCACAAATCACTTCAGTAACGAATATTCTTCTACCTTCTTGATTGTCATAGCTACGTGACTGTAATCTGCCATCAACACCAGCAAGAGAACCTTTGCTTAAAAAGTTATTTACATTTTCAGCTTGTTTCTTGAATGTCACACAATTAATGAAATCTGCTTGTCTTTCACCCTGTGCATTAGTAAATGTTCTGTTGATTGCTAATGTGAATGTTGTTACTGATACACCAGATGGCGTTACTCGATATTGTGGATCAGCTGTAAGCCTACCAACGCCTATAAAACGATTTAACATACTATAATCCCCTTTTTGATTTGGTATCTCCTTGTTGCTATTAGGCCATTTGGACAATTTAAAATTTTTGCTATTTGTTTATTTGAAAGTCCTTTCTCGATAAGTTCCTTTAGTACAATCAAATTTATATTGTATTTATTTTGAGCTTCACTTATACTTCTAACCTTCATATCATTGTTAGATAATATGTTTTTTATTGTTGATTCTCCAACCCTATACTTTCTTGCTATACTTTTAAGTCCAAGTCCACTTTCATAATCGTTCAATATTTCTTTTTGATTACCAATGTAATTGCAACTTACTAACCCTATTTGGTATGCATGTTTCATGTTGTATGATTGATTACAATATTCCAAATTTTCCAGGTTGTTATTATGAGGGTCCCCATCAATATGATTAACGATAGATTTGTCAATTCCTACAAAGCTATACATTACTAATCTGTGAACTTTAAACGATTTTTTCTTTTTCTCTTTATACAATTCAACTTTCTTGTATCCAGTAGTTGTATTGGATTGCTTTAATACTTTTTTAGTAATCAAACTGTACACTTCACCAAAATTACTTATTTGATATAAGCCTTCATAACCAGGAATGTCTTTCCATACAACTCTATTCAGCATTTGTTTCACTCCAATTAATTACTAGGTATTTATGATTAAATAGGTTGAGTTCTTCTATATAAACGTTCTCAGTGCTTAACTGATATACATCTCTTACAAGTTGAGAAAATTCATCTGGTTTCAACCTTAGTACTTTTTGTATGCAATTAATGGTTGAGTGTAATTCATGATGATGTGCATTCAATGTTCCTGTTGTTGGTATACCAATTTTTGAATGGCCTTTATTAACCGCTTCAAGTATTGCTTTTTCTAGCTGTTTCATCGCACTAGGTAGATACTTTTCATAAATTTCTGTTTGCTTTGATTTGGTATACTCAATTAAATTAAAACTTTTAAATTGATTGGACATTTGAAGTTCCCCTCACTGTTCGGTAATTTATAATTTCGACAATATTCTTTGGATATTTACTGCTTAGCTTTTTAATAGCTTCATCAATGCCTTTTGCATAAATTGTGAATAAGCCATCTTCGGTAACAACGTCATTCCCTTTGTATAAATTGAATGAGATATCATAGTAATTGCATTCAGCTTTGATTTCCTTGCTAAAAAGATATATCTTGCCATTTTTAGATTTGTGCTTTATTTCTTTTCCTGCATTAAGTGCATCTATTTCTTCCTCAGTTAAAATAAATCCGTCATAAAATTTCTCACGCATGTTGTTTGTCATCCTCCCACAAAGATGACAACTCTTCTTTTACTTGCTTTCTATATGCTTCAAGTTCTTCAGGTGTCATATCATCTTCTTTTTTATCATGTGCTTGCTTTTCGTTTTTTAACCATTCAGGTGTCATTTCTTTAGATTGATTGTTGTTGTAACTATTTTTCTTTTGTTTAGCTTTTAATTCTGCTTGTTCTCTTGTCGTTACGTTTTCAGCTTCGCATCTTCTTAATACACCCTGGATATAACCATAATGTGTTTTATTATTAAGTAATGCTTGTTCCATTGCATACATAACTAAATCAAAACCAAACTTCTCTAGATCATCGGAAATGAAGTTCACCACTTTAATTGCTTGATGCATATTTATGTTCTGTTCAAAGAAGTTATATAAATTTTTAAATTGTTCATTTTCCACCACCGCCACCTTTGAAGTGTTATTTGTAGTGGTGTTATTCTTAACATTGTTATTCTTAAGACTGTTATTCTTAAGACTGTTATTCTTAGTCCCTACGTTTTGTTCCGATACGTTTTGTTTGCCTACGTTTTGTCCCGTTACGATTTGTTCCGATACGTTTTGACCCGATACGACTTCCTTATCGGTATTATTTGTTACAGTAACGTTTTGACCCGATACGGATTGATGATTTATTGTGTATACATTATTACTAAATCCGTTAGTAGTTCTGTGTCTTTTGATTGTTAAGTAGCCTGCATCTTCTAATTGTTTTCTATACTTCTTAAAACGTTTTTCGCTTATGTTTAACTGACCACATATAAGTTCTACACTTGGATATGCCGATTCCGATGATCCAGCATAAGAAGATAGATATGCATAAAGTCCTTTTGCTTCAATATCAATACTTGTGTCTGTCATTACGTTTTTGAAAACTAATCCATATCCAGTGATGTTGGATTTGATTGTATTTTTATTTTTAGTCATCTTGAACACTCCATAAATTCTCTCTATTTTCATTGCTTATATCATCAAATAATTCTTGTAACGTTTTATATCTGTTATCGTATATGTTCGTTACAAGCCCTGTACGAGCATTTCCAAAGTCTGATATACATACTTCCCAATCATCTTTATTCATCCAAATAAACGTAAAATATGGACCTTTAACCTTGTACCATTGAATGTTATAAGCATGGTTAGGTATAAAACCATGCTTTTTAATCAGGTGAACGTCATGTTTAGTTATATTCATCGGACCACCTCGATTTCATCCATTTCCATTTGTCTTACTAAGTAAAGAGTTGCATTTGATGGTGTCCAGGTATTAATGAAGTCCATTACATTATCAAAGTGCTTCTGTTTCAATTGAGTTCTTGTGCTGATGTTTGTAATACGATTAATTGAATTATTAAGTTCTTTATAAAGTTCTTTCTTAACTTTTCTGTTGTTTACTAAGTTATAATTCTTAATTGTTTCATGTACCTTTTGAGTTACTCTTTTACCAACCAGGTTATATTCACCAGGATCTAACTTTTGATTTTCTTTTAAATCAATTACTTCCGCTTCAATTTGATTTACTTTTTCATTTGTCTGTTTATTTGCATTGAACATTAATTCCAGTATTTCCATTGGATCTGATGGCAATTGAATATTGTTTTCTTTAATGGTTTGTTCCATTTCATTAAATCTATTGATGTATGCCATTTTGAAATCGTTATGTCCTTGAATGTTAAACATATATAATGTGAAACCATCTTTAGTTAGCAAATACTCTTTGTTCATTTTTCCATTTAATGCTTTGTATTCAGATTTTATTAATAGACCACAGATTTGTGGACTATTGTTTTCTTTAGAAATAATAACTTCTAAATCTCTTAAAACTTGGTCGTGTCTTCTGCCTAATTTCTCTGCAACTGTTCTACTCGAAACTACTGGCCCTAATTCATTGTTATTTTCAATTTTGATAAATGTGTTCATATATAATTCCTCCATATATTTTTGTTTAAATTTGTATATGGAAGTGCTATAATTAATGTAATAAGTTTGTTAATAGCACTCCATTTTTCCACGTCTATCTCCTAAATAGATGTGGTTTTTTATTTGTTGTAATACTTGATAAAATACTTTTCAGTTTCTTCATTAAAGCCTGAATCAACAAAAATATACCTTATACTTTTTTTGCATTTAATTTCTTCTGCTTTGAAACGTCCTTTTTCATACCATTCAAATGTATCTACCTGGATTTTCTTTGCAGGTCGAATAATCTTTATTACTTTTTCTAAAATCATTGAGTCACACCCTTACATGTGTGTTCTTCAACTCCTTTATAAAGTAAGTATGGAAAGCTTATTAGAATTCCCCAGCCAAATGCCATAAAGTTAGTTGGTTCAAAAAAACTAGCAATAAAGAAGGTTAAAACTAAGATTATTATTGTTTTTAAATACTTTTTCATTTTGTAACCCTCCACAATTTCTTTTCGCTCGTAATTTTCCCGAAGTTTTTGTCTAACCACTCTTTCATACGTTTAGCATGGATAATGTATGGTTGTCTTTTTGCCTCTGGATAATGAACAATTTCATTCTGTAATTCTCTTTTATATGGAGGATAGTTCAACATATCTTTTACAACAGTCTCTCCGCCAACTCTTTCGTTAGTGATTAAATCTTCTAAAGTCCACCATACTGGTTGTTTAAGTTGTTCGTTAATAATTGTTTGAAGTTGTTCCTGAATCAATTTGTTCAATACATCTTCATTGATTAAGTTCATGATGGACCTCCTGTGGTTGTTTTAGTTACCATTTTGGTGACTACGGGGTAAAAAAATTTGGTCTATAGGTAGACCTAAATATTCAGATGCTTTGAACATCTCATCTGAATTAAAAGCTATTTCTCCTCTTTCTTTTGCACTGAAAGTATTTCTTGAAATTCCTAGAATTTTAGCGAATTCATTTTGACTAATATTTCTTTCTTTTCTTAATCGCCAAAGATACATTTGCATTTTGTCACCTCCCTATCAATTAATACTATATCACCATTTCGGTGACTTTTCAATAAAAAAGATAACGTTTTTTATAAAAAGACAAAAAAACTGTTCCATTTTGGTGACACTTCCTATATAATGGGGTTATCAAATCAAAGGAGATTTTTACTATGACTAACGAGGAATTAACTCAGTATATTGCAAACCAAATTAAGAGCATGAGAGAATTCAGAAAAATGAGTCAACAAGAGTTAGCTGATAAATTAAAAACAACGAAACAGACTGTAAGTCGTTATGAAAACGGTCAAAGAAAAGCTAATCAAGACGTTCTTTTTGATCTGTCTCGTATTTTTGGTTGTAACATTAATGACTTTTTTCCTAAAAATCAAACCAATGATAAACAAATTGAAACAATTGCTGCACATATTGATGATGATGTTACCGACGAAGAAATGGAAGAAATTCTTGCTTATATAGAAATGAAAAAGAGTTTAAGAAAAAAACGAAACAAATAAGGGGTTGTAATTGATGCAACTAAGAGAAAAATTACTTGCACCATATCCTAAAATGGAATTAATTTATGATAAATATATGCCTGGAAAATTCGGCGGTATGTATGAAAGAAATTATGAATATCCATTTGGATTAATCACTTTATCCGACAAATTAAATTATTATTTACAAAACGGTCATCTTGCTGAAGAGATTGGCCACCATGAAACGTCATCAGGAAACTTACTAGGTTTCTATAACAAACCTTACAATGTCGATATAGCAAGACAAGAGTTAAGAGCTCGCCGTTTTGGCCACAAATTAATACTACCTTTAGAAAAACTGATTTATTGTTATGAACATGGCCATTGGGGAGACATTTATGAAATGTGTCTGTGTTTGGAGATTGATCGCAGTTATTTTAATAAAGCAATAGAAGATTATAAAGCAAGATTTGGTGCTTATATTAAATACAGAGGATATACGATTACTTTTGAACCATTATCAATCAAAAAAGGATATTTGGCTTAACGCCTTTATCATAAAAAAATATAAAGGAGAATTGATATGAACTACAAATTTTTAGGCGGTACTTTATTAGCAACAACTTTATTATTAGGTGCATGTGGTGATACTGATAGCGAAAAGTTAGGCACTTCTGATGGTAAAATCGAAAAAGAACAAAAAGCTGAAAATAAACAACAAGAAAAAGAAACTACAGAAGTTAAAACTGAAGAAGAAGCGTTAACCGACATCAAAGTTAAAGAGGTGAATTTAACAAAAGATTTAGGTGATATTACATATACAATTCATAAAATCGGAAAAGCAAAGGTTGCATCAGATAAGGCGATGGAAAATGGCATTGATTTATTTGAAAATTATAAAGAAGGTGAAAAAGCAAATATTATTTACGCTGAAATTACATTAGAAAACAAAACTGATACACCTTATGATTATTATATTGATCAAGCACAAATAATTACAGATTCAGGCGAACAACTAGAAAGTGCTATGTCTTATTTAGATGGTAAAATTAATGGTGAAATGAAAGGTAAGGTTAAATCAAAAGGAACTGTTTATTGGGAATTAAAAAATACTGATGTAAATGATGTAAAATCATTTAAATTAGTAGCACCTGCATTAAATGATGCTGATTTCAACGAAATTAAACCTGAAGAGCAAATAGAACTTGTTTTTTAATATAACTAAATAATAAGGGTGTGGTCTTACGTACCCTTATTTTTTATACAAAAAAATAGGAGGTTATTAAATGAATATAAAAAAATTACCAAATGGTAAATGGTCTTACGATTTTAGATACGACGGAAAGAGATACAGAAGTAATGCATGTGCGTCTAAACGTGAAGCTACTCAAAAAGCCAACGAGCTATACGATAAGGTTTCAAAAGGCTATCGAGCTAATAGCGACATCACGCTCCATGAATATTACAACAAATATCACGAGACTTATACAAGAGAAAAAGTTATTGAAAAAACATATTCAAATTATGAAAGATTAGGAAAAATGCTTGAAGAAGAATTTGGACATAAAAACATGAAAGACATAACACGATCTGAATATCAAAGTTTTATTAACGATTTATCCAAAAGATATGTGCTAGATGGTGTATCGAGATTTAATAATTATACAAGACGAGTTGTATTAGAAGCATTGAACGAAGGGATAATTCATAGAGACTTTACTCATAATGCTATTATATTTTCTAAGGTTGAAAGTAAAGAGGAACATCATAAATATTATGATCTGGAAGAGTTAAAAGAAGTTAAACGATATTATTTAGATAGAACGCAATATTACAAGCCATCAACATATTTGATTTTATTAATGATCTCTACTGGCGGAAGATTCTCGGATTGCATTAACCTTAAAAGAGAACATATCAATGAGATTGCTGGTACCATTTATTTGGATGGAACTAAAAATAAAGCTGCTAAAAGGACAGTTGATGTTGATAGAGATATCATAAAATTACTTCTAGATTATATTGATCATACACCTACTCATATTTCAGGGTATATATTCACACATGCAGGCAAACGTATCTCTAATAAATCTATCAATGAATCAATCGCTAAATGCAATAAATCTCTTGATATAAAAAAACATACTACTTCACATGCTTTCAGACACTCGCATGTATCGTTCTTGCTTTATAAGGGTGTTTCTATCTATTACATCTCTAAACGTTTAGGACACTCATCTATAGACATTACAATACAAAAGTATAGTCATTTAATAAAAGAAGCTTATAAAGAAGATGCTGAAAGTACTGTAAAACATATTCAAAGTTTATAAATGTATTTGTGACCACTTTTTGTGTCCATATGGACAACAATTTTCTTTATCGTGTCCACTCTTGTGACCATTAATATAATTTTATATAACTTTAAATAATTTTAAATACCACAAAATCAACTTTATAAGCTTAAATAAGGTTAAATAACCTTTAATCAGTACCACCGGTCGGGGT